>Ga0180008_1000447_pt1 | contig 35573 bp, 37 predicted proteins | sample MM_PW_MetaG_FD_121121 | JGI IMG/M metagenome (GOLD analysis project Ga0180008, IMG submission 121121) | Groundwater microbial communities from the Aspo Hard Rock Laboratory (HRL) deep subsurface site, Sweden - MM_PW_MetaG | ecosystem: Environmental > Aquatic > Deep subsurface > Groundwater... | reverse complement strand
CGCGCACCTGATTGTTCTGATCATTCGGCGGTTTCGTCCGCCTCAGCAACTGCTTCCTCTCAAGGATCTCCCATGGACCCGAAACTACTCGATATTCTCGCCTGCCCACTGTGCAAGGGGCCGTTGAAGCTCGCGGCTGATAAAAACGAGCTGATCTGCAAGGCCGATGCTCTGGCTTTTCCGGTGCGCGATGGCATTCCGGTGATGCTGGAAACTGAAGCGCGCACCCTCAACGTCGACGAACGTCTGGACAAGTAAATGAGCACTGCCTTTACCGTTGTGATTCCGGCGCGTTTCGCTTCCACTCGTCTGCCAGGCAAGCCGCTGCAGGATATTGCCGGCAAGCCGATGATTCAGCATGTCTGGGAGCAGGCGTGTAAAAGCAGCGCCCAGCAGGTGGTGGTGGCGACCGATGATGCGCGCATCGTCGAGGTGTGCCGTAGTTTTGGTGCGCAGGTGGTGCTGACCCGCGTTGACCACAACTCTGGTACCGATCGTTTGGCTGAGGTAGCCACGGCTCTCGGCCTGGCGGCTGACGCCATCGTGGTCAATGTGCAGGGCGACGAGCCGCTGATTCCGCCGGCGATCATCGATCAGGTGGCGGCCAACCTGGCCGCTAATCCGCAAGCAGCCATCGCCACCCTGGCCGAGCCGATTGAGGATGTACAGGCGCTGTTCAATCCCAACGTGGTCAAGGTGGTCAGTGATAAAACCGGCCTGGCCCTGACCTTTAGTCGTGCGCCACTGGCCTGGGCGCGGGATGCTTTCGCCAAGAGTCGTGACGAGCTGCCAGCGGGTGTGCCGTATCGCCGGCATATCGGTATTTACGCCTACCGTGCGCAGTTTCTGCATGACTTTGTCAGCTGGGGCCCTTGCTGGCTTGAAGACACCGAGTGTCTGGAGCAACTGCGCGCACTCTGGCATGGCGTACGTATTCATGTTGCCGATGCCCTCGAAGCACCGCCAGCGGGCGTTGATACCGCAGAAGACCTGGAGCGGGTTCGTCGCCTGCTGGGGGCCTGATGCACGTCCTGTTTGTGTGCCTGGGCAATATCTGCCGTTCACCGACTGCGGAAGGCGTGTTGCGCCACAAGCTGCGTGAGGCCGGGCTGGTGGGTCGCGTTGAGGTCGACTCGGCCGGTACGGGCGATTGGCATGTCGGCAAGCCTGCCGACGTGCGCACCCGGCAAGCCGCGCAGCAGCGCGGTTATGATTTGTCCGCTCTGCGTGGGCGGCAGGTCAATGCCGCCGATTTTCATGCTTTTGACCTGGTGTTGGCGATGGACGCCAGTAATCTGCATGACTTGCAGCAACTCCGACCAAGCAACGCTTCGGCCGAGTTGGATCTGTTCTTGCGCCGTTATCAGTCGGCACTGGATGAAGTGCCTGATCCTTATTACGGCGGTGAAGCCGGTTTTGCCCAAGTGCTGGACTTGATCGAGCAGGCCTGCGATGCCTTGGTGCTTGAGCTTAAGGAGCGTGTATGAGCTTGCAGGTGCGCACTCAGGTATCGCTGAAACCCTATAACAGCTTTGCCGTCGAGTCCCAGGCCAGCCATTTTGCCGAGGCTGAAAACGATCAGCAGGTGCGCGAGGCGTTAAGTTACGCGCACGCGCAGCAGTTGCCGTTGCTGTTGCTCGGCGGCGGCAGCAATTTGCTGCTCACTGCTGATGTTCAGGCATTGGTGTTGCGTATGGCCAGTCGCGGTATTCGCCTGCTCGAGGATGACGGTGAGCGCGTACTGATTGAGGCGGAGGCGGGCGAGCCTTGGCATGCCTTTGTGCAGTGGACCCTGGTCCAGGGCTTTGCCGGGTTGGAAAACCTCAGTCTGATTCCCGGCACCGTGGGTGCAGCGCCAGTGCAGAACATCGGTGCTTATGGGGTTGAGCTGAAGGATCTGTTTGCGGGTTTAACGGCTTTGGATCGACACACTGGCGAGCTGCGCGAATTTTCTCTGCAGGACTGCGCCTTTGCCTACCGCGATAGCCTGTTTAAGCGCGAAAGTGGGCGCTGGGTCATCCTACGTGTGCGTTTTGCCTTGAGCCGGGTGGCTGCACTGCATCTGGATTACGGCCCGGTGCGCCAGCGTTTGACGGAGCAGGGCATCAGTGTCCCGACGGCGCTGGATGTCAGTCAGGCTATCTGCGCCATTCGCAGTGAAAAACTGCCTGATCCAGCTGAGCTGGGCAATGCCGGCAGCTTCTTTAAAAACCCCTTGGTATCGGCTGAATTGGCGCAGCGTTTGCGCGATGAATATGCTGATCTGGTGGCTTATCCGCAGGCCGACGGGCAGGTCAAATTAGCCGCTGGCTGGCTGATCGAGCAGGCGGGCTGGAAGGGTTTTCGCGAGGGTGATGCGGGCGTGCATCGCTTGCAGGCGCTGGTGCTGGTCAACTATGGCGCAGCCACAGGTGCGCAGCTATTGGGGTTGGCGCGGCATATTCAGGTGGATGTTGCGCAGCGTTTTGCGGTTGAGCTGGAGATTGAGCCTAACGTGCTGTAAGGCATGGCCAATAGGCTCGCGAGCAGTGATGTACGCGGCTAACAACGCAAAAGGGGATGCCGAAGCATCCCCTTTTTTATTGCCTGAAGCGGATTAGATTTGCGGTTTGGCCGCTTCTTTATCCTGTGCGTCAGTATCTGCCTCAGTAAACAGCGAGCTTTGTGGCTCTTGCTTTACTTCAACTTCTGCTGGTGCTGCGGCGGGTGCTTCAGCTACAGCATCAGTGACCGCCTCAGCGGCAGGTGCTGCCGGGGCAGTAGCCGGAGCTTCTGCGGCTGCACGGGCCAGGCGCTCAGCCTCGCGCTTACGACGGCGCACTTCACGCGGATCGTTAGGTGCGCGACCGCTGTTGCTGGCGACTACTGCAGGTGCGGTCTCAGCGACTGCCACTTCGGCAACCAGCTCAGGAGCAGCCACTGCGGCGGGTTCTTCCACAACCTGTGCCGGTGCCTCAACAACAGCCGGCGCTGGTGCAGCTTCGCTGGCTTCAACGGTTTGAGCCGCTTCAACTGGCGCTTCGTTGGTCTCTGCAACAGGGCTGCTTACCGCTTCAATAACAGCAGTTTCAGAGACCTGTTCAACCGCGGCTTCAACAACTGCATCAGCCGTTACTTCAACAGTTGCTTCAACTGGCGCGGTTGGCGCTTCAGCTGGAGCCGCTTCAGGTGCGTGCTCCTGCTTGGCAACAACAACCGGTGCAGGTTCCACTGCCGCTGGTGTTGCTTCATCTGCAGTTGCAGTAACAGCGCTAGTGGCTGCCGCTGTTGCAACTAATGCAGTGTCTGCATCGCTGGTTGGTTCTGTTGCCTCTTCGCTGCCCTCAATCGGGTTGCCGTTGGCATCGCTCTGGCGTTCACGACGATTGCTGCGACGACGCTGGCCGCGGGAACGGCGACGTGGACGATCACCACCTTCGCTACCGTCCTGCTCGTCATCTTGCAGGGCTTCTTCGGTATTCAGCGCTTCTTCATCAGCTGCGGCGGGCGCTTGCTCGGCACGCGGCTTGCGTTCTTCGCGTGGTGGTCGCGGCTGGCGCGGTTCACGTTGTGGACGCTCGGTCTGGGCTTCATCGCTTGTGGCAGTGCTGTTGTTTTCTGCGGCATCCAGTGGTTCACGCAGTTCGCGGGTCTGGCGCTCTTCACGTGGCTTGCGGTCACGCGGCTGGCGCTCTTCGCGTGGCGGGCGCGACTGGCGGACTTCCTGCGGCTCACGAACCTCTACGGCATCACGTGGGATGCGTTCCTCGCGAGGTGCACGCTCTTCGCGTGGCGCTCGCTCTTCACGGGCCGCGCGGGGCTGGCGTTCTTCGCGTGGTGCACGCTCCTCGCGTGGTGCGCGTTCTTCACGTGGCTTGCGATCTTCGTTGTTACGACCACCGCGGTTGCGGTTTTGCTGGCGACCGTTACGGCGCTCATCGCCGCGCTGTGGGCGTTCGCTGGTTTTCTTCTCGACGACAGCAGGCTTTTCTTCTTCCTTGCTGGCGAACAGGCTGACCAGCGACTTCACCAGACCCTTGAATAGGCTAGGTTCAGCGGCAGCAACAGGCTGAGCGGCAACGGCTTCAACCGGGGTTGGTGCGGTGCGCTGCGGGGCTGCTTTGATTGCGGCTTCTTGACGAACCAGGGTGCGAGTTGCCGCAGCCTGCTTCTCTTCTTCCACTTCAATGGTCGCCATTTCATAGCTGGATTGAGTGGATTGCGCTTCCGGGCTGTCGTCGCGGATGCGGGTAACTTCGAAGTGCGGCGTTTCCAGGTGGTCGTTTGGCACGATCACAATGCGCGCACGGGTGCGCAGTTCGGTCTTGGTGATCGAGTTGCGTTTCTCGTTGAGCAGGAAGGCCGCAACGGTAATCGGCACCTGCGCACGCACTTCAGCAGTGCGGTCTTTCAGGGCTTCTTCTTCGATCAAGCGCAGGATCGCCAGCGACAGCGATTCGACGTCACGGATGATGCCTTGGCCGTTGCAGCGCGGGCAGACGATACCGCTGCTTTCACCGAGCGATGGGCGCAGGCGCTGACGCGACATTTCCAGCAGGCCGAAGCGTGAGATGCGGCCCACTTGTACGCGGGCGCGGTCAGCTTCGAGGCTTTCGCGGACTTTTTCTTCCACGGCGCGTTGGTTCTTCGCCGGGGTCATGTCGATAAAGTCGATAACGATCAGGCCGCCGATGTCACGCAGGCGCAGCTGGCGGGCGATTTCTTCGGCCGCTTCCAGGTTGGTCTGCAGTGCGGTTTCTTCGATGTCGCTGCCTTTGGTCGCGCGCGCCGAGTTGATGTCGATGGACACCAAGGCTTCGGTCGGGTCGATGACCAGGGAGCCGCCGGAAGGCAGTTTCACTTCGCGCTGGAAGGCGGTTTCGATCTGGCTTTCGATCTGGAAACGGTTGAACAGCGGCACGCTGTCTTCGTACAGCTTGATCTTGCTGGCGTACTGCGGCATCACCTGATTGATAAAGCTCAGGGCTTCCTGTTGCGCTTCGATGCTGTCGATCAGTACTTCGCCGATGTCCTGGCGCAGGTAGTCGCGGATGGCGCGGATGATCACATTGCTTTCTTGATAGATCAGGAAAGGTGCGGCGCGATCGAGCGAGGCTTCCTTAATGGCGGTCCATAGTTGCAGCAGGTAATCGAGGTCCCACTGCATTTCTTCGCTGGAACGGCCCAGGCCTGCGGTGCGCACGATCAGGCCCATGTCGCTTGGTGCGACCAGGCCGTTCAGCGCTTCACGCAGCTCGTTACGCTCTTCGCCTTCAATGCGGCGCGAGATGCCACCGGCGCGCGGGTTGTTCGGCATCAATACCAGGTAGCGGCCAGCAAGGCTGATAAAGGTGGTCAGGGCTGCGCCCTTGTTGCCACGCTCTTCTTTCTCGACCTGAACGATGACTTCCTGGCCTTCCTTAAGCACGTCTTTAATGTTGATGCGGCCTTCTGGGGCCTTGCTGAAGTATTCGCGGGAGATTTCTTTGAGCGGGAGAAAGCCGTGGCGCTCGGAACCGAAATCGACGAAAGCGGCTTCAAGGCTAGGTTCTACGCGGGTAATTTTACCTTTGTAGATGTTAGATTTTTTCTGCTCACGGGCGCCGGACTCGATGTCCAGGTCGTAGAGTTTTTGCCCATCTACCAGGGCGACACGCAGCTCTTCGGGTTGAGTTGCGTTAATCAGCATTCTTTTCATGTAATACCGTCGGTTTCCGGTGCTGGCGGAAGCGGCGTTCGGCACACACGACTTCAGGGGTCGGTGTTAGGTGCGTCAGGAACGGTCGTAAAGCGTTCCAGTGTCTAGCGGCGATCAGCCTGTTGTGCTGGGCCGCGACAGACGTCTCCTGCTCGCTGTAACTAACAGAAAGCACTAAGTCAGGAGGAGGAATCAGCTGTTGGTAGCGGACGAGATGAAGCGTCTTGGTAAAGCGAGCTGCTACGCGGACCAACAGTTGTACGTCTCCACCCTACACGTATCGCTGAAACTCGGGTGCCGCTCGCGAAAATCCGCTGCGGGTTAACTATTATCGCAACTGTCCAAAGGGGCAGGTTGCGCATCATGGCTTAAAGGCTTGGTTTCCGGATTATTCAAAGCCTAAGCGGCTTTCTTTCAATCTAATAATCCGTTGGACGGCCTTGCGTCCCAAATGAATTGCGTTAGTTGGAGGTGGCAGTTTTGAAGAGCACCCGCAAACTAGGCCGCTTTTGGCGGCGTTCCCGACTATAGCAGCAATGATTAAGTGCTTCAATTCCATAAAAATTGTTATGATTGCGCGATGACAAATCCTTCCCCTCCAACCTCTGGCGTTCAGCTGCTCGAGGTTGCGCCGGAACTTGCCGGCCAGCGTATCGATAACTTTCTCCGCACCCAGCTGAAGGGTGTCCCTAAGACATTGATTTACCGGATTTTGCGTAAAGGCGAAGTGCGTGTAAATAAAGGTCGCATCAAGCCTGAGTACAAGCTGCAATCCGGCGATATCATTCGTGTGCCGCCACTGCGTTTGGCTGAGCGTGATGAGCCTGAGCCGCTTGCGCAGGGGCTTCTTCAGCGTCTTGAGGCGGCGATTGTCTATGAAGATAAAGCGCTAATCGTGCTGAATAAGCCGGCGGGCATTGCTGTGCATGGCGGCAGCGGATTGAACTACGGGGTTATCGAGGCGTTCCGGCAGTTGCGTCCGGATGCCAAGGATATTGAGTTGGTTCATCGCCTGGATCGCGACACGTCGGGCCTGCTGATGATCGCCAAGAAGCGCAGCATGCTGCGTCACTTGCACGAGGCATTGCGTGGTGATGGCGTGGATAAGCGTTACATGGCGTTGGTGCGCGGTAATTGGGCTACTGCCAAGAAGCAGGTCAATGCGCCGCTGCTAAAAAGTAATTTGCGCTCCGGTGAGCGCATGGTCGAGGTTAATCCTGAGGGTAAGGAGGCTTTGACGGTATTCCGTGTGCTGCGCCGCTTTGGTGAGTTTGCCACGTTGATCGAGGCTAAGCCTGTTACCGGGCGTACCCATCAGATCCGTGTACATACGCAGCATGCCGGACATTGCATTGCCGGTGACAGCAAGTACGGTGATGACGACTTCACCAAGGAAATACGTGGCCTAGGCGGTAAGCGATTGTTTTTGCATGCGTACGAGTTAACCGTGCCGTTGCCCGAAGGGGGCAAGCTCAAATTAGAGGCGCCAGTTGATGAAATGTGGGCGCGAACCCTGGAGCGGCTCAGTGCGTGATTATCAGCTGCTGATTTTCGATTGGGACGGCACCTTGGTCGATTCCATTGGGCGGATTGTTGCCGCTATGCACATGGCGGCGGATGCCTGTGAGTTGCCGCGCTGCACGGATGAGCAAGTGCGCGGCATTATCGGTCTGGGTTTGCCTGAGGCAATTCGTTGCCTTTACCCCGATATGCAGAGTGCGGTCTTGGCGCAACATATGCGTAAGAACTACAGCGAAAATTATCTGGCCTTAGAGTCTGAGCCTTCGCCGTTGTTTCATGGTGTGGCGGAGGGGTTGGAGGCGTTTCGTGCAGAGGGCTATCGCCTGGCTGTGGCGACTGGTAAAGGTCGGCATGGTTTGCAGCGTGTGTTAGCGGATCGAGGCTGGCTGGATTATTTCGACTGCAGTCGCTGCGCCGATGAAACGGCGAGCAAGCCTGATCCGCTTATGCTGCACGAAATTCTTGCGCAAAGTGGCGTTGCGGCCGATCAAGCGTTGATGGTGGGTGACTCGTCTTTCGATTTGTTGATGGCGCAGCGCGCGGGTATGGATTGTGTGGCGGTCGGTTATGGTGCGCAGTCGCTGCAGGCGTTGCGTAAGTGTCAGCCGACGTTGGCTATAGAGTGTTTTACCGAGTTGCGTGCCTGGCTGGGTCAGCGTGCGCCTAATCAGTCAGTTGAGGTGGTGGTACATGGCGGATGAATGGAAGGCATCGGCAGCAGCTGATGGTGATGAGAAGAGCTGGAGGTTGTTAGAGAAAACCCTGCTGGCCGGTGTGCAGGAGCAGCGCCGGTCGCGGCGTTGGGGGATTTTCTTCAAGTTGCTGACCTTTATCTATATCTTTGCCGCGCTGGCGCTCTTCTCGCCGATGTTGGCGATGAAAAAGGGTGCGACTACAGGTAGTCACACTGCTCTGATTGAAGTCCGCGGGATGATTGCCGACCAAGAGGCGGCTAGCGCTGACAATATCGTCAGTAGTCTGCGTGCAGCGTTTGAGGATGCTAATACCAAAGGCGTGATTCTGCGTATCAATAGCCCGGGCGGCAGTCCGGTGCAGTCAGGTTACATCTATGACGAGATACGTCGCCTGCGTGCCGAATACCCGGCAATTAAACTGTATGCCGTGATTACTGATCTAGGTGCGTCGGGTGCCTACTACATAGCCAGTGCTGCCGATCAGATTTATGCCGACAAGGCCAGTCTGGTGGGGTCTATTGGTGTAACGGCGGCAACCTTTGGTTTTGTTGGGGTGATGGAGAAGTTGGGGGTTGATCGTCGGGTTTATACCTCTGGCGAGCACAAGACTTTTCTGGATCCATTCCAGCCGCAAAAAGCTGAAGAGACCGAGTTCTGGCAAGGTGTGCTGAAAACAACCCATCAGCAGTTTATTGCCAGTGTTAAGCAAGGGCGTGGTGAGCGTTTGAAGGATGCCGAGCATCCTGAGTTGTTCTCCGGTCTGGTTTGGTCGGGTGAGCAAGCTTTGCCATTGGGCTTAATTGATGCGCTCGGTAATACCAGCTATGTCGCACGCGAAGTGATTGGTGAGAAAGAGCTGGTCGACTTCACTGTGCAGGAGTCGCCGTTTGATCGTTTCGCCAAAACCATAGGTGCCAGCATGGCTGAGCGCATTGCGCTGTGGATGGGCTTTCAGGGTGCGGTGCTGCGTTAACGCGTGAGCCAGATGAAAGCGAGCCCGGTCATTGATCGGGCTTTTTGCTTTAGGGGAGTTCTATGCCATTGGCGTGCAGCATATCCACGAGGCGGATCAGTGGTAGGCCGATCAGGCTGTTGCTGTCGCTGCCTTCTGTGCTGCGAAATAGGCTGATGCCCAGGCCTTCGGCTTTGAAGCTGCCGGCGCAATCAAAGGGTTGCTCGGCAGTCAGGTAGCGCATGATTTGTGCTTCGCTGAGAGGACGGAAGTGCACGGTGAACGGTACGCAGTCGGTCTGCTGCTGGCCGGTTGCGCTATTAAGCAGGGTAAGTCCAGTCAGAAAAACCACGCTGTTGCCGCTGGCGGCCATTAGCTGCTCGCAGGCGCGTTCAAGGGTGTGAGGTTTGCCGAGGATTTGTGCGCCCAGTACTGCGACCTGGTCCGATCCGATAATCAGGTGTTGCGGGTGGGTTGCGCTCAGTGCTTGAGCTTTTTCCTGTGATAGTCGGCGTGTGAGGGCTTCTGCGTCTTCATTGGCGCGCCTTGATTCGTCGATATCCGGTGCGCTCCAGGTGAATGGCAGGCGCAGGCGGGCGAGGAGTTCACGGCGGTAGGGTGAGCTTGAGGCGAGCACCAAGGGCAGCACGGCGGTTTCCTGTATTGGGTTGTCTGGTGAGTGGTGGATTCTATCCATCACCTCAAATGCTGGACAGGCCGAATTTCCTTTGACAGAGGTGGGTTGCATCCCTAGAATGCGCCGCCTATGTCAAATGACCCGATTCCACCTCACGTTGATCCGCGTAAATTAGCCGACCGCAGCGCTACCCTTGAAGGTAAGCTGCAGCTTGCAGATTTACAGCGCCTCTGCGGCCCGCTTGCCGATAACCAAGGCATGGTGCGTACGAAGTTCTCTTTCGAGCGCGACGAGCGCAATGCTGTGGTTTTTCACAGCGAGCTCGAGGTTGAGGTCAAGATGGTTTGCCAGCGTTGTCTGGAACTAGTCACTTTGCCGATCCATAGCGAGTGTGATTACGCTGTGGTGAAAGTAGGTGGGAATACCCAGTCAGTGCCGCAAGGCTATGACGTTATTGAGTTGGATGAAGACCCATTGGATCTGCTGGCGCTGGTTGAAGAGGAGCTTTTGCTCGCTTTGCCCATTGTCCCGGCTCATGACCCTAAAGATTGCCAGCAGCCGGCCGGCCTCGAAGAGCCCGAGTCGAGCGAGGACGAGGTAACGCGGTCCAACCCGTTCAGTGTATTGGCGCAGTTAAAGCGTGACCCAAACGTTTAGGAGTTAATTAGTTATGGCTGTTCAGCAGAACAAAAAATCCCGTTCCGCCCGTGACATGCGTCGTTCGCACGATGCTCTCACTGCAAGCACCTTGTCGGTTGAGAAAACCACCGGTGAAATGCATCTGCGTCACCACGTATCGCCAGAAGGCGTCTACCGTGGCCGTAAAGTGATTGATAAGGGCGCTGACGAGTAAATCTTGTCCGCTCCAATCATCGCGATTGATGCAATGGGTGGGGACTTCGGTCCCCACTGCATTGTTCCAGCCTGCATCTCCTGCTTGGCTGAATACCCTTCGTTGCACCTGGTCCTTGTCGGCCAATCTGAACTTATTGAATCGTTGATTGCACGCCATTCTGGTGTCGATCGCGCGCGCCTGCGTGTTGAGCATGCCGATGAGGTCATTGGCATGAGTGACCAGCCTGCTCAGGCCTTGCGTGGCAAGCCCGGTTCGTCGATGCGTATCAGTCTTGAGTTGGTTCGCGATGGTGTGGCGCAAGCCTGTGTCAGTGCCGGCAATACCGGGGCGCTGATGGCTTTGTCGCGCCATGTGCTGAAAACTCTGCCCGGCATTGATCGTCCGGCCATGATCGCGGCTGTTCCGACGCAGGCGGGTGTCTGTCATTTGCTTGACCTGGGTGCGAATGTCGATTGCAGTGCCGAGCACCTCTATCAATTTGCGGTGATGGGTTCGGTGGCGGCTGAGGTGTTAGGTACGGCGCGCCCGCGTGTGGCGTTGTTGAATGTGGGTACCGAGGACATCAAAGGCAACCAGCAGGTTAAGTTGGCGGCCAGCTTGCTGCAGCAGGCCGAGGGTCTGAATTACATCGGCTTTGTGGAGGGGGACGGGCTTTACCGGGGCGAGGCTGATGTGGTGGTGTGTGATGGCTTTGTCGGTAATGTCCTGCTCAAGTCGAGTGAAGGCCTGGCAGTGATGATTGCTGGGCGGATTGAGGCGTTGTTCAACTCCAGCCTGGCCGCGCGAATGGTTGGGCTGTTGGCGTTACCGCTGTTGCGGCGTTTGCGGGGTGAGTTGACCCCCGCTAAACACAATGGTGCTAGCTTGGTTGGGCTGCAGGGTATTGTGCTGAAAAGCCATGGCGCTGCCGGTCCAGAGGGCTTTAAAAGCGCCATTCGCCGAGCCTTGCGGGAGATTGAAGAAGACTTACCGCGACGTTTGCAGGGGCGACTGGACAAGCACCTGCTTTAGAATGTGACCGCAACGGGCAGCCTGTCATCCAACTGTCAGTTTCTTGCGCTTGGCTAAGCTGAGCGCGCATTACCGACGATCACGAACATTAGGAACAGGTTTCCATGTCTGCATCTCTCGCATTCGTCTTTCCAGGTCAGGGTTCCCAGTCTTTGTCCATGCTCGCCGAGCATGGTGCACAGCGGCCGATGATTCTTGATACGTTCGCCGAGGCTTCCGAAGCCCTTGGCTATGACCTCTGGGCGCTTACTCAGCAGGGCCCTGAAGAGCAACTCAATCAAACCGATAAAACCCAGCCGGCAATTCTGACCGCCTCTGTGGCGTTGTGGCGTGCGTGGCTGGCTGAGAGTGCAGCGCGTCCGGCGTTCGTCGCCGGCCATAGCCTGGGTGAGTATTCGGCGCTGGTTGCCGCCGGTAGCCTGTCGTTGGGCGCTGCGGTCAAGTTGGTCGAGCATCGTGGGCAGCTGATGCAGCAGGCTGTTCCGGCCGGGCAGGGCGGGATGGCGGCGATTCTTGGTTTGGAAGATGCTGACGTGCTGGCTGCTTGCGCCGAAGCGGCGCAGGGTGAGGTGGTCAGCGCAGTAAATTTCAATGCGCCGGGTCAGGTGGTGATTGCGGGCGGTAAGGCTGCTGTTGAGCGGGCCATTGAGGCCTGCAAGGCTCGTGGTGCAAAGCGCGCCATGCCATTGCCGGTCAGCGTGCCATCGCACTGCGCGCTTATGCGCCCAGCGGCTGAGCGCTTTGCTGAGGCGGTGGCGGCGATTGACTGGCAGGCGCCGCAAATTGCTTTGGTGCAGAACGTCAGTGCTGCAGCAGTGACTGATCTGGACGGGCTCAAGCGTGATTTGCTGGCTCAGCTCTACAGCCCAGTGCGTTGGGTTGAGTCAATCGTTTGTCTGTCCGCGCAGGGCGTGACTGATTTGGTTGAGTGTGGGCCGGGCAAAGTGTTGTCTGGTTTGAACAAGCGCTGCGTTAAAGGCATCAATACCCACAACCTAGACACCCCAGACGCCTTCGCTGCGGCGCTTGCGGCTCTGGTCTGATTAAGGAGAAACGTTATGAGCCTGCAAGGTAAGGTTGCATTAGTCACCGGCGCGAGCCGTGGCATTGGTCAGGCGATTGCCCTGGAGTTGGGTCGTCAAGGCGCTGTGGTAATTGGCACTGCTACGTCGGCCTCGGGTGCTGAGCGTATTGCGGAAACCCTGAAAGCTAATGGCATTGAAGGTGCCGGTTTGGTACTGGATGTCAGTGACAGTGAGTCGGTTGCCAGTACCCTCGAACATATTCAGCAACACCTTGGTCAGCCGTTGATCTTGGTCAATAACGCCGGCATCACCCGCGATAACCTGATGCTGCGGATGAAAGACGACGAATGGTTTGATGTCATCAACACGAACTTGAGCAGCCTGTATCGGCTGACCAAGGCCGTGCTGCGCGGTATGACCAAGGCACGTTACGGGCGCATCATCAACATCGGTTCGGTGGTGGGTGCCATGGGTAATGGTGGTCAGGTTAACTACGCGGCTTCCAAGGCCGGCCTTGAAGGTTTTGGCCGTGCGCTGGCACGTGAAGTGGGCTCGCGGGCGATTACCGTGAATGCGGTGGCGCCTGGTTTTATCGACACCGATATGACCCGTGAATTGCCTGAAGCGCAGCGTGATGCGCTGCTTACTCAGATTCCGCTGGGCCGTTTGGGGCAGGCTGAAGAGATCGCAAAAGTGGTCGCTTTCCTCGCTTCTGATGGCGCAGCTTACGTCACAGGCGCTACTATCCCTGTGAACGGTGGAATGTACATGAGCTGAATGTGACGGATGGCTTCAGAAAACTGTCATAGATGCTGTCTAAAATCCGTTATAAAGCTGTAATAGATTTATAGGCAGATCGTTGAAGTGTTCGTGGGGCTCCCCGGCATTCAGCTTGAAATGCTAAAAACCCTTTCTATACACTTGGCTGCTGAACAGTGGCCTGGATTGTCCCATTAGGAGTGAGAACAACGTATGAGCACCATCGAAGAGCGCGTCAAGAAAATCGTTGCTGAGCAACTGGGCGTTAAAGAAGAGGAAGTAACCAACAGCGCTTCCTTCGTCGAAGACCTGGGTGCCGACTCTCTTGACACCGTTGAGCTGGTGATGGCTCTCGAGGAAGAATTCGAGACCGAGATCCCGGACGAGCAAGCCGAGAAGATCACCACCGTTCAGGAAGCGATCGACTACGTTACCGCTCACGCGTAAAACGTAATCGTCGGTTCCCGACTCGGAAAAGCCGCACGCCCTTGATCAGGCGTGCGGCTTTTCTTTAAGCGCATTCCAAGCGTTGAAAACTAGAAAAGGAGATTGCTGTGTCGCGTAGACGCGTCGTGGTTACCGGTATGGGCATGCTGTCGCCATTGGGTAACGATGTGCCGAGTAGCTGGCAGGGCATTTTGGCCGGGCGCAGTGGCATCGGTCTGCTTGAGCATATGGACCTTTCCGCTTACTCCACTCGTTTTGGTGGGGCGGTTAAGAATTTTAATGTTGAAGAGTATTTGTCCGCCAAAGAGGCGCGCAAACTCGATTTGTTTATCCAGTACGGCCTCGGCGCCAGTTTCCAGGCGATGCGCAACTCCGGTCTGGAAGTCACCGATGCCAACCGTGAGCGCATTGGTGTGGCCATGGGCTCCGGTATCGGCGGCCTGACCAATATCGAGAACAACTGTAAATCGTTGCATGAGCAAGGGCCGCGGCGCATTTCGCCGTTCTTCGTGCCCGGCTCGATTATCAATATGATTTCCGGCTTCCTGTCGATCCACTGGGGGCTGCAGGGGCCTAACTACGCCATTGCCACGGCCTGTACCACGGGCACTCACTGCATCGGCATGGCGGCCCGCAATATTGTCTACGGCGAAGCCGACGTGATGGTTGCCGGCGGTGCCGAGATGGCCGCCTGTGGCCTGGGCATGGGCGGCTTTGGTGCTGCGCGTGCGTTGTCTACCCGAAATGATGATCCTGCCAAGGCCAGTCGTCCGTGGGACAAAGACCGTGATGGCTTTGTGTTGTCCGATGGTGCCGGTGCGTTGGTGCTTGAAGAGTTGGAGCACGCTAAGGCGCGTGGGGCGACCATCCACGCCGAGCTAATCGGCTTTGGTATGAGCGGCGATGCCTACCACATGACCTCGCCACCGGAAGACGGTGCAGGCGCGGCGCGTTGCATGGCCAATGCGCTACGCGATGCGGGTGTGAATCCTGAGCAGGTGCAATACATCAATGCCCATGGCACCTCGACTTCGGCGGGCGATAAGGCCGAAGTGGCGGCGGTGAAATCGGTGTTTGGCGACCACGCCTACAAGCTGGCAGTCAGTTCGACCAAGTCCATGACCGGTCACCTGCTGGGTGCTGCCGGTGCTGTGGAGGCGATCTTCAGCATCCTCGCGCTGCGTGATCAGGTGGCGCCGCCGACCATCAACCTGGATAACCCGGACGAAGGGTGTGATCTGGACTTCGTCGCGCACCAGGCCAAGGCCATGGCCCTGGACGTCGTGCTGTCCAACTCCTTTGGTTTTGGTGGTACCAACGGCTCGCTGGTGTTCCGCCGGTTCGCCGGTTGATGCTGAGCTGGGTCGATGGCCAGCCGGCCGAGCTGCTGTCCGTCAAGGATCGCGGCTTGGCCTACGGCGATGGGCTGTTTGAGACCATCGCGGTAAAGGCCGGACAGCCGACCTTGCTGGAGCGTCATCTGGCACGTTTAGCCGAAGGTTGTGCGCGGCTGAGAATGCCTGTCGAGTTGCCTGTTGTGCGGGCCCAGGTACTGGCGTTCAGTCAGCAGCTGGGCGAGGGCGTGGTCAAGCTGATCCTCACACGTGGTGACGGGCAGCGCGGCTATGCAGTGCCGCAGCCTGCAAAGCCTCGGTTGATTTTGCAGGCGAGCGCTAAGCCCGCTTACCCGGCTGCTCATGCCGAGCACGGCGTGCGTCTTTTTCCCTGCGTTACCCGCCTAGCCGAGCAGCCTGTGTTGGCGGGCTTGAAGCATCTCAATCGGCTTGAGCAAGTGCTGGCGCGCAGTGAGTGGCACGACGCCGAGCATGCTGAGGGCTTGATGCTGGATACCAGCGGTCGGGTGATTGAGGGGGTATACAGCAACCTTCTGCTTGTCAGTGCAGGTGTGCTGATGACCGCCGATCTATCGCGCTGCGGTGTGGCCGGGGTGATGCGCGCGGAGCTGCTGGCCCAAGCTGATGCGCAGGGTATCGAGTGCCAGGTGCGTGATATCAGTTACGCCGAGTTGCTGGCTGCTGACGAAGTGATGCTGTGTAACAGTGTCTATGGCATCTGGCCTGTGCGCGCTTTGCTTGCGCACGGCTGGCCCGTCGGGCCGCTCACCCGTAAACTGCAGGCCATTACCCGCGATCTACTGGACTGCTGATTTGTGATACGCAAAATTTTGCTGCTGCTAGAAGGGGGCGTGCTGCTGGTTGGCTTGCTGGTTGCGTTTGCTGCCTGGCAACAACACGCCGCGTTGCACCAGCCCCTGAAACTTACTGATGAATACCTGGTTGATGTGCCCGTTGGCGCCACGCCAGGTGGCGTGCTTAATCGTCTTGAAGCGGATGGCGTCCTCGATCAGGCCTTTTGGTTGCGCCTGTACTGGCGCTTTAACTTGCGCGATCAACCGCTGCACAGTGGTGAATACCGCCTGGTGCCGGGTAGCACTGCTAGCGATATGCTCGACCTTTGGCGTCGCGGTGAGGTGTTGCAGTACAGCTTGACGCTGGTTGAAGGCTGGAATTTTCGTCAGGTGCGTGCCGCGCTGGAGCGCGAGAAACGCCTTGAGCTGACCCTGAGTGGGCTCAGTGATGCCGAATTAATGAAGAAGCTTGGCTTGCCGGGTCTTAATCCAGAAGGCCGTTTCTTTCCTGACACTTACAGTTTTGTTCGCGGCATGAGTGACCTTGAGTTACTCAAGCATGCGCATGCGCGGCTGGAAAAAGTACTGGCCGAAGAGTGGGCGCAGCGCGCCAAGGATTTGCCTTACAAAGAGCCCTACGAAGCGCTGATCATGGCTTCGATGATCGAGAAGGAAACCGGCGTGCCGCAAGAGCGTGGCGAAATTGCCGGGGTGTTCGTGCGGCGTTTGCGTATCGGTATGCGCCTGCAGACTGACCCGACCGTCATCTACGGTATGGGTGAGCGTTACAATGGCCGCATTACCCGTAACGATCTGCGTCAGCCCACGCCCTACAACACCTACACCATCGACGGCATGCCGCCGACGCCCATCGCACTAGTCGGGCGTGAGGCGATTCATGCCGCGTTGAACCCGGTGGCGGGCAAAAGTCTGTATTTTGTTGCGCGAGGTGATGGCAGCCACGTGTTCTCCAATAGCCTTGAGCAACACAACCGCGCAGTGCGCGAGTATCAGCTCAAGCGCCGTGCGGATTACCGATCAAGCCCAGCGCCTGCCACACCCAATAATCAGTAAGGACAACCTGTGAGCGGTTTGTTTATCACCTTGGAAGGCCCAGAGGGTGCCGGTAAAAGCACCAATCGTGACTACCTGGCCGAGCGCTTGCGTGAGCAGGGTGTTGATGTGTTGTTGACCCGTGAGCCGGGTGGCACGCCCTTGGCCGAGCGCGTGCGTGAGTTGTTGCTGGCGCCCAGTGATGAGCCGATGGCCGCTGATACCGAGTTGCTATTGGTGTTTGCCGCGCGTGCCCAGCACCTGGCGCAGGTCATTCGTCCAGCCTTGGCGCGTGGCTGTGTTGTGCTGTGTGATCGCTTTACCACGTCGAGATTCCGGAACTGGCTCAACTGTAAACAAGAGCCTCTTTTTCTGAATTGATCACTGAGATCATTCCATTTCGCTAGAAAGCCCTTGTTGCTTGAGGCTTAGGGCAGCTCGACGGCTCATGTTATCGTATTTATAGCATCCACCAGATCAAAAATGTAAACAACCCCTAAAATTCAAATTTCTTGGGGTTTATGTAAACGTAGCCACTTCCAGATTGCCCTTTAGCTACGATCTCATCGCCCTTCGCAAGCCTGAAACGCCCGAAAATTAAGGGTTCTTTTGTTTACATTTCGCCATTATGCATAAGGCGAAAAACTGCTTTTAATTCAAGATGTTATGGCTGATACCAGACCATTCCATGTGATAATCGAACCCTGACAGACGCGTGGAGCACACTTCATGGCCCTCACCCAGATGCAGCTCATCCAGTCGCTTGGTGAAGCCATGGCATGGTTTGAGCGAGAGCTTCACTGGGGCGTACCGCCCACCGAGCTACGTCACCTCTGTGGTCGCATTGGTGAGCTCTATGCCGCGATGATCACCAACGGCCAAATGGCCACATCCGTGAATCAGCATGGGTATGACGTGGTGAGTGCCCACGGGGAGAGAATCTCTGTGAAAACCACAGCAACGATGGAGGGGGCTGGTCAGGTCTCCTTCAACCCACGGACGCTGCACCAGGTTGATCGCGTGATGATCCTGAGGGTGAACACTGAGGAGATGCAGGTTGAGATCCTGCTTGATGCCTCACTGGAGGCAACGCTCGGCCTGATGAGCCCAGAGGCTCAAGGAAAGCGCTCCTTGCCTTTGCGTCGCCTCCTGAAAGCCCCTAGGCTTGAGAGCGAGCTGGCTACCGTAAGCGCTGTTTCGTATGGGGAGTACAGCGTGCAGGAGCTGGAGAGCGGAACCATTGTTGTCGAGCGCAATGGCGCCCCTGTAAAACCAGCAAAACCAGCACTGCGAGAAGTAGCCAACGCGCTCAATATTCCACTGATCAACTCGAACGGAAATCCACTGAACACCCGCCAACTAGGCAGTCAGGTGATCCAGGGCGTGATGGCCCTCTCGGGAGTCGGCGACACAATCCAAGCCCCTCCTAGCGAGCTTGATGAATAGTGGCACGACAACTCTCAAGCGAGAGTCCTCAAAACACTTTGAGCTAATCGAGAGCATCGAGGCTCATGTGGAACTGACCATGGCGGCAGCCTCGTAGGAATAGTGAACACTTCAGGGTAAGCAAATGATAATGAGCGAACAGCTACCTTCGACCGCATGGGAAATGAAAGTGAGCTGGAATGGATAGCAGCGCAGAATCTAGCCGAAGACATCAAGGATTAGCGCAAAGCTATTGCAGCAGCAAGGTTTCTGGCGAAGTGCATGAAATCACCAAAAGGCTTGCTGCTGCCGATCAGCAGCAATTATCTAAAGACTGTGCAAAAGCAGCGATTGGTACTGACCGATCTAATCAGATACTCCCCCCTACGCCTTTAAACTTTTCAACAAACGCAGCGATTTTCTGGAAGACGCTCTGCTTTTTAGTCAGATACTGCGGGCTCAATGGGCTCATTTTGGGCAGAACGGCATTCAATTCAGTGCCGCTGTCACTAGCAAATTCGCGTTTTAGTGAGGTAGTGATATAGCGCCTGGCCGCTTCTGCATTCAGGTTCTCATCGCTAATCAGCTCCTGGGCTTCTCGTTGTTGTTCCGCTTGGGCAAAGGTGAAGAATGCGTCGATCACGCTGGCCTTGTCGTCTATCTTGTCAAGGTCGGTTTGGTTAATAAAGTCGACCAGCAAGCTCTCTTTGGCACGGTTGCCCAGGCTGGCACGAATCACACGACGTACGTCTTCAACCAGTGATGCTTTGTCCTTGACCTTTTTATTGTTCTCAAAGATCAACTCCAGAATGTAGTCCAAGTTGATCTCTTGTGACTTCAACAGATCGACCTCAAAGACCACGTCATCCCAATCGATGGTGGATTGTTCCTTTTCGGCGGAAGATTTTTCCCGGCGCAACCAATCACGAACGTCGTTATAGGTTGAGCGGTAGTCCTGGATTTTCCGTTCAGCCGGTATCTTGATTGTTTGCAGTGTGGCCAGATCATCATCGCTTAAATAATGCTGCGCTTTGAATGCTTCAACCGACCCCGTATCGCTTATGTCGATACCCTGCAAAGCCTTCAGGCTGGTAAACTCATCGTAGTTTTGCAGCACGTTTTCAACGCGCAAGTACTCGCCAAACAGTTTTACGAAAGCTTTTTTATCCGACTCTTTTTCAATGGCCGAAGGATCTGGAAAGCGCTGCTCCAACTCCCTCACTACGTCCACAAAGCCACGTCGGGCCTCACCGGTCACTACATCGGTAAAGCCCTCCATGTATTCCTTGTAGCTTTTCTCCAGCACCACGTTCTTGGTGTTTTTATCACCGAACAAGGTGATGGCGTCGATGGTCGCCTGCTCCAGATCCCGGAAGGTGACGATATTGCCAAACGTCTTAGTGGCGTCATAAATACGGTTGGTGCGCGAATAGGCCTGCATCAAACCGTGGTAGCGCAGATTTTTATCAACAAACAGGGTGTTCAGTGTGGGGGCGTCAAAACCGGTTAGGAACATGCCCACTACGATCAGTAGGTCGATTTCCTTGGCTTTGACTTGTTTGGCCAGATCGCGGTAATAGTTTTGGAAGCCATTGCTGTCGACACTGAAGTTGGTTTTGAACAGCGTGTTGTAGTCTGCGATGGCCGCGCTCAAGAATTCCTTAGCGCTGCTATTCATGGCTGAAACATCAAAGCTTTCATCCTGAATGTCGCCCACTGCATCCTGCTCTTCGTTGGCCGCAAACGAGAAGATGGTGGCCACTTTCAAGGGCTTCGCGCTGTTCTTCTGCAACTCCTTGAACGATTCGTAGTACATCTTGGCCGCATCCACGCTGCTCACGGCAAACATGGCGTTGAAGCCCTTGGCGTTCGCTTGCAGGCGGTGGGTTTTCTGGCGGTAACTGTTCAGGATGTACTGAGTGATTTCCCGAATACGGTCAGGGTGCAACAAGGCTTGCTTGTTTTCCGCCGCGCTGAGCTTCTTCTCGTCCTTCTCAGTTTCAATAGCCTTGAACTGTGGGCGCACATCGTTGTAGTCCACCTTGAACTTAAGCACTTTCTCATCACGAATCGCATCGGTGATCACATAGGAGTGCAGCTCACGGCCAAACACGCTGGCTGTCGTTTCTGCGCCCAAGGCGTTCTGAGGGAAGATCGGCGTGCCGGTAAAGCCGAATTGGTAGAACTTTTTGAACTTCTTCTTCAGGTTTTTCTGTGCTTCACCAAATTGGCTGCGGTGACATTCATCAAAAATAAACACAACCTGCTTGCTGTAAATGGGCAGGTCGCCTTCGCTTTTCATCAGGTTGTTGAGCTTTTGGATGGTGGTGACGATGATCTTGTTGTCGTCTTTATCCAGGTTGCGCTTGAGGCCGGCAGTGCTGTCAGAGCCGTTCACGCTATCGGGCGAAAAGCGCTGGTATTCCTTCATGGTCTGGTAATCCAGATCTTTACGATCCACCACGAAAAACACCTTGTCGACAAAGTCCAGCTCGGTTGCCAGGCGTGCCGCTTTGAAGCTGGTCAGGGTTTTGCCTGAGCCGGTGGTGTGCCAGATATAGCCGCCTCCCTCAAGCTGGCTCCAGCCCTTAGCTTGATAGGCGCTGTTGATTTTCCACAAGATGCGTTCGGTGGCGGCAATCTGGTAAGGCCTCATCACCAGCAACGCATTACTGACATCAAACACCGAGTAATGCATCAACACATTCAGCAGGGTGTGCTTCTGGAAGAAGGTGGCGGTAAAGTCTTTCAGGTCTTTGATAAGACTGTTATCCGACTTTGCCCAGTTCATGGTGAAGTCGAAGCTGTTTTTGTTGCGCTGCGTGGTGTTGGCAAAATACCGACAGTCGGTGCCGTTGGTGATCACAAACAGCTGCAAATACTTGAAGAGGGATTGCTCGCTGTTAAAGCTCTCTTTGCTGTATCGGTGTACTTGGTTGAAGGCTTCACGGATCGCCACGCCGCGTTTTTTCAGCTCCACCTGCACCAACGGCAGGCCATTGACCAGGATCGTCACGTCGTAGCGATTGGCGTGTGAGCCGGCTTGCTCAAACTGCTTGATCACCTGCACTTTGTTGCGGGCTATGTTCTTTTTGTCCAGCAGGTAGATGTTCTGAATATGGCCATCGTCAAACACAAAATCATGAATATAGTCATCATGGATTTTGCGGGTTTTGTCGATGATGCTGTCGCTGGGCCTGTCCAGCCAGGTCTCCATAAACCGCAGCCACTCGCCGTCGGCAAACTGCATGTTGTTCAGGGCCTGTAACTGCAAACGCACATTGGTCAACAGCTTCTCTGGCGAGCTCAAGCCAGGCACATACTCATAGCCCTGATTGACCAAATCCTGAATGAACTCGCGCTCCAAATCGCTTTCGCTCTGGTAGCTTTCATTGAACTGCCATTCCTTGGCGTATTTATCGAGCACAATGAAGTTGTTCGATTCGGCGATGGGTCTGGTGTAATCAACCATTGTGCTCTTCCTGCTGCCAGAATTTGTAATTGCTCACCAAGTGATTCAGCAATAGCGCGACCGTCTTTTTTTCTGGCCCACTGGGTTCAGCGACGGCTTCGTTGGATAAGGTACTATGACTGGTAAATTGAATAATAAATTTCAAATAGGTCTGTTTATCGTCAGGCAAAAGCTCCGCCCATCTTGGGTAGCCCAGAAAACTGGCTGTTTTCTCATACAAATTACGTAAAAGCGTGAAGTGGTATTTCTGCACCTGATTATCAGCAATAGCTTTCTCAAGGGTTTGCTTAAGGTGCAAGTGATAGGAAAAGCTTGTGTCAGAGTCACCCTGCTTTTCAGTCAGGTCAAAGGTGCCATCCTCAAATCGCCCTAACATATAGCAGGTTTTATTTTTTAGTTCATTGTAAAGTACGTTATAAAATAGCGGGCTGTGTGTGGTAACGATAAATCTCAGGCCAGACCGGCTGGATTTGATCAAGCTCGCCAAATTGACAGCCAATTCAATCAAATGGTTTTCATCCAGAGAACTGACCGGGTCATCAATAAATACATACTCCAGCTGATCAAACTGATTGGTTTCTCTCTCGCTCGGCTCGGCGACATTTAAAATCGCTACCGCCTGATCCAGCAGGGTGTGAAAAACGCTCCAAATGAAGTTGCTTTCTTCGCCTTTGGAAATTTTTATATGACCGGTGCGTTCATTATCTCCTCTCTCTAGGGAAAAGCTAACTTCAGTAAAGTCCTCGCTGAAATGCGGGGTTAATTTGTCATTCGCATATCGCTGGAAGTACGTAACAATGTTTCTATCCTGGCCCAGATCTTTGAGCAGAGTGAGCAGCCAGTTTGTATACGAATTGGGCTGGATTTTGAGTTTCGGCTCTGCATCACTATCCAGATCGTTATCCCAATAAAACAAGTCTTCGGTAAAGGCGTTGTAATACAGAATTTTATTGCGCGATAACTCGGGATTAACTACACCGTCACCGTCACCGGGCTTGGGGGCAATCAGCTGTTTGAATTCCCGTGAAAGCCGAGTTTTCCCGGTGCCGTTAAAAGCATAGATAAGTTGTACCTTTGGTACAGGCTTAACTTCTTCTACTACCTTGGGATGAATTCTCGTTTTCTCTTCCGTGACTGTTTTTACTACACGTCGCGGCGTACTCAGCTGCTGAGCTATCTCCGTTAGCGTCTTGCTCATATTATTCCGCTACCTCTTCCTGCTTTGGAAAGCTCAACAGCAAATCGCGGTAATACTCGTACTGCTTTTGGCGCAAGGAAATTTCGTGTGGCAAGGCTTCGATGATGGAGTTCGTCAGGGCGTCGAATTTGTCCAGAATAGCAACTACGCGATTTTGCTCCGCAAGTGACTTTTCAAGATCATTTGGGTATGGAACAAGAATTTTCGTCTTCTTGATATTTTCGTTATACAGCCTATCTATTGTTCCACCCTCTGAAACAAACCATTTGGCAATTTTGTAAAAGTGCCATAGATATTTGTTAGTCACGATATTTTCGTCGTTATCCAGCCAGACAATGTTGCTATCCTGAAAGTACGCAGGTTCTCCGTCGTAGATTACTGTACGGCCAATGGTTCCTGATGCTGAAATTAGAACATCACCTTTTCTAGGGAAGGAATATTTTTCCTTGTAAGATTCATAAATCTCCCTGGGAATAAAGGCATTGGCTTGTTTTCCAAATGTTCCTATTTTGTAAAATGGAACATCGCCTTCAGATCGGGTTTCATTCTTAAGAATACGTTTGCACATCTTCACGTCGCCAATATCCCCCAGCGTCTTCCACTCCGCATTTCCGTCTTCAGAACTCAACAACTGATAGAGGTAGTGGTTGTATTGTTTTTTGCGGGCGGTAAGTTCGAAGGAAAGTTCGGCGGTAAGTTCGGTGGTAAGTTCGGTAAAGGCGTCCAGAATACGGACTATTTTGGTTTGGATCTCCAGCGATTTTTTGGGGTTTTCTGGGCAGGGGATAGGGATTATAAAGTTATCAGTATCAGGAGTGGAAATTTGCGGCATTTGCATCTTGCCGCCAATGCTCTGAAAGTGCGATTCATTTAATTTCAGAAAATAATATACAAACTTGATGCTAATAGCGCCATTTTTTGAGTGATATGACCACATTTCATTCTTGTGAGAAAAGGGCTTGTCATAATACTCAAACTCAATAATTCCACGGGATTTTACGATGACAGAAGGTTCCCTGTTTACATCTTTTGCAGGTATGTCATCAAAATCCACAAGCGCAACAGTCTTACCGCCCGCAAAAACTTTTAATGGTGCGCCATCTTTGTGCAACTCTTTCATCTGGCCGGCGGTAATCTTTGTTCCTTTGGTACGTACAAGTACCTTGCCCAAAGCTTTCCATTCCACTGCAACGCCATCCAGCAGCTTTTCCATAAAGTTCAGGCTGCTCATGCCCCCAGCTCCTCGCCCTCAATCTCGGCGACAATGGCATCAATATCCGCCCGCAGTTGGTCGATCTTGGCGACGGTGATTTTCAGTCCGGCATTGAGCTGGGTAATGTTCACAACTTCGCGGTTGTCCTTGGCTTTGACGTAGCTGCTGACTGAGAGGTTGTAATCGTTGGTCGCGATGGCATCAATGTTTACCGATTTGGCAAAGTGTTCCACATCCGCTTTGTTATCGAATGCCTGCATGATTCGCTGGATATGCCCTGGATTTTCCTCATCATCATTGTCGGTGAGGACGTTGTTATTAGTTTCTTTCTTGAACAGCCCGCTGGCATCGATGAACTGGGTGCTGGTGTCGGTTTTGTGTTTGGACAGCACCAGAATATTCACAGCAATGGTGGTGCCAAAAAACAGGTTGGGCGCGAGCGAGATCACGGTTTCGACGTAGTTGTTATCCACTAAGTACTGGCGAATTTTTGCTTCAGCTCCGCCCCGGTAAAAAATACCGGGAAAGCAGACAATGGCGGCTCGGCCTTTGCTGGAGAGGTAACTGAGCGCATGCAGTACAAAGGCGAAATCGGCTTTGGATTTTGGCGCGAGCACACCGGCTGGGGCAAAGCGATCATCGTTAATCAGGGTTGGGTCATCACTGCCTATCCATTTCACCGAGTACGGTGGATTGGAGACAATGGCATCAAAGGGTTTGTCGTCTGCAAAGTGTGGGGTTCGCAGTGTATCGCCCAGCTGGATGTTGAACTTGTCGTAGTTGATGTTGTGCAGGAACATGTTCATTCGCGCTAGGTTGAAGGTGGTGTGGTTAAGCTCCTGCCCCCAAAAACCATCTTCAATGATATGGGCGTCAAAGTGTTTCTTGGCTTGCAGCAGCAGTGAGCCAGAGCCACAGGCTGGGTCATAAATCTTATTGACGCTGGTTTGCTTGTGCATGGCCAGCTGGGCAATCAGTTTGGACACATGCTGCGGGGTGAAAAACTCGCCGCCGGATTTACCGGCATTGGCCGCATAGTTGGAGATGAGGAATTCATAGGCGTCGCCGAAAAGGTCGATATGGCTGGCATTAAAATGACCGAAATCTAAACCCGCTACACCTTTGAGCACGGCGGCCAGGCGCGCGTTTTTTTCCTTTACGGTATTGCCCAGGCGGTTGCTGGTGGTGTCGAAATCGGCAAACAGGCCTTTGATGTCACGCTCTGAGGGGTAGCCGTTGGCGGATGCCTCGATATCCGCAAAAATATTCGCCAGATCGGTATTTAAATGCTCATTGGTATTGGCAGACCTAGCGACGTTTACAAACAGATCACGGGGGTTAATGAAATATCCCTTGGTCTTGATGGCGTCGTCCTTGATGTCTGGAGTGATGACGCTGTTGGGCATCTCGGCATAGTTGATGCTGTCGTCACCGCCTTCGATATAGCTAGCAAAGTTTTCGCTGATAAAGCGGTAGAACAGGGTGCCTAGCACGTACTGCTTGAAGTCCCAGCCATCGACTGCGCCCCGAACATCGTTGGCAATTGCCCAGATCTGGCGTTGCAGGGCGGCGCGTTGTTGGGTGCTGGTCATAGTGTTGTTCCTGTTTCAATTCGATTTACTTGGCCTATCCATCGCGTGATGAATTGACTTGGTTGGTGTTGGCAGGCTCGGTTAGCTTTCGCTGCGGTGTGTTGGTCAGCGGTGCCTGAATGTAATGAGCAGCGGGAAGTACCTCTTGACCATCCTTGGTGCTCGTTTGTAGAGCGGTTAACCGTTGCATTGGCCAAGCGATGCATTACCGGCGATTTCGTCTTTGACCGGTGTTTCTGCTAGTTACTGGCCGTAAGCGTTTATTGTCGATGATATGCCCTTCCTGGCTGGACTCATTTTTGCCCGCTCCCCGCATCGTCATCGGCACCGCCCGCGCGCACCCATTCATCAATCTCGGAGAGCTGGAATTTCCACAGACGCCCGATCTTGTGAGCAGGTAGGCCCTTGTGTTCCCGCCAGCGGTAAACAGTGTCCTTAACGACCCCCAGATGCCGGGCAACATCGATTGCGGTAACCCAGGGTTCGGCACTCATGGCATTGATACTCAAAGAGGTCTCAAGTCGATTAAAATCGTTATGAGTCTGCCAGATAGCCGCATCAGCAGCCATCTTTAGATGTCTATGATTGTTTGGTCGAATTTAAGCGCAGAGGGTAGAGAGGCTGTGCGCATTGGGCGACTGCCTGCGCCGCCAGGTTGGGCTATTCGTCAGGAAATGCTAAGCCAGAGGTGTGCCCGTTATGGGGGGAGGTGGTAGGCGCATGTGGGGCGGGGGATTCATTCAACTGGAATGCGCTAATGACGATAAGAGGGCATCACATGAAGCGCGGCCTGGTTAGATGCTTTGAACTGTTCCGGTGGTTCCAGTGAGCCGCGACCACTTGGGTGGTCAAAAGTCGCGATGATGAAGAAGCCATCGTTCCAGATGTGAATTCCCCCAAAGCCGTTCGTGGCATAGGTTCATTTCTCGATAGGCAACTGAGGAATATCGCCTAGGCTTAGAAGAGAGTTGAGTGTCAGCCATCTATGTGTTGCGAGCGTCATGCAGAGAAGGGTTCGTCGGCTCACCCGTGCAACTATCTAGGGCAGAAGACTTAATGTTGGATTACAACGACCCGCGTTGGGCGGAACTAGAAAATGCAGACGATTACACGGCAGAGGAGATTACTGATCTGATCAGTCGGCTTGACCAGAGCCCCCTTGTTGATGGTGATCATGCGCTGTGGGCGCAAATTTGGACGCTTCTGTCGCCTGCGCACCGAAAACCATATTCCGCTGCCTACGCTGCGGTTCCGCATGTGGTCGGATTCATCGCAGAGCACTTGGATAAAGCCCCTGCTATGTACTTCCGCTTCCCCACTCTGGTTGAATTACGCAGAATCGAGTATGGGGGACGCGTGCCGCCTTTCTTGGAAAATGACTATCGCTACTCTCTCATGGAGATGGCGGGTTTGGCTGGAAACTCGTACACCTGGGATTCGTATACGATGGCGTCGCGTCTTGCAGCCATTGCTATGAGCAAAGGAAATCCTCAGATGGCGAAGCTGATCCTGATGTGCGAAACGCCCCAAGCAGTGGAGTGTGCACTTAACTGCTTAGCTCATGCGTAATCTCCCCCGACAGTCCTCCTTTCGGCATCAGCGAGTCACTCTGTTGCGTCGGCCTGAGCATCTAGTAAGGGATACGAATTTCCTGATCCATGAGTGGATCAGGGGCTGCCACCAGTGGATCGAGCCAGTCTGCCTTAGCCCGCGCCCAAACCAAATATTCACGTTGCTCATCATTCAACCCGGCGCCGCCAGCCGCCAGGTTTTCCATGGCCAACAGATAAGACCGAATCACCTGCGCTTGCTGCCAGCGACGCGCGGCTACCTGGAGGGCCTCCAGCTTCTCCGTCTCTGCATCCTGCATGGCTTTTTGTGCCAACGTCTCGCGGCGCTGAGCCTGCTTCAGCTCCTCAGCGCGCGCACTCTTCGCGGAACTGCACGATGCTCAGGGCCCGCTTGGCCATCCAGATGATGAGTTTGTTCAGTTGCTCTTCCACAACCTGGTGCGTGCCATCCTTAACCGACCCGCCGTAACCACCGCCGCTGCGGATCTCCAGCCGCCCAGAAGGGGTGTAGCGATAGCGCGGCCAGTACACCCACTCACCACGCGCTTTTTCCGCACGCTCTGCATCGCTCGGCACATAGTCCGAGCGCTTTGTCGCTTCAAAAATGCTCAATGACAGGCATACACCAAACATCTGCACGTCCAGGTGATGCTCTCCCGGCACCAAGGAATACCCGCGCTTCTCCAAGGCCCGCACCAGTGCATTGGCGATGCGAAGTGCACGCGGACGTTGCTCCGGTGAGACGGCAATATTGAGCCCTTTACCGCCGGGCAGCGGCAGGCCACGGTTGTCTTTATAAGTGGCCTGAAAGGCATCACGTGTCGCGGCGACAAGCGGGTGCCAACGTGTACCGCGCGTCGACACTTTGATGAGATGCGCCGGCTCCTGCTCGTAGGCAATTACGGTGGTCAATCGTTCGTCGACCAGCTCTGGCTCCTCCGGGCAAGGGCGATGGGCTTTCACTGGCTTCAGCAAATAACGTGGATTGCCCTTGTAGGGTTTCAGGTGAGGTTTGGGAGGGATACCACGCCCGGATTTCACTTTAGCCCAATGCCCTCGCGCCGGTGTCGGCACCTGCAAGCGCATGCAGAGCTTTTTCAGCCCGACATCCGATAGCCCATAGCGTGGTGCAACCACCAACACGGGTTCAGCCCACACCTCATCTAGAAGCTGCTCGCGGTCGTACTCTTCACGCATTGAGAATGCCTCCTTTGTCGGGCACCAAAAGTGCTGTACCGGGTACAACCGTCCACAGGTAAACCGTTACCGGCTTACAGAATCGAAAGTCAATCGCCTGAGCTAAGCGCCGTGCAGCTTACGATGACAGGGCGCTCACGCAACTTGTTCCCGTGCTGGCAACGCGAGTACCAGCCCCGGATTGAAGCCGTTTTCCTCGCCGGGGTAGCCTCTCGGATTGCATACGACTCGCGTGCCCACCACGTCATAGTCGACTGCCGTATGCGAATGGCCATGAACCCACAATGCCACTTTGTCGCCACCCATGAGGTCTTCCCAGTGATTCGCGTACGCCGCGTCCAGATGGCCACCTGCATGGGGATTGTCATGGAGTGAACGCAAGGTGGGGGCGTGATGAGTGATCACTACTGTGTGGCCATCAAATGGTTCCGCCAGCCTGGCACGTAGCCAGTCTCGGGTTTTCACTGACTCTTCGACGAGGTCAGCAGGCCGGATGCGCCGATAATTTTCGGTACGAATCTGGCGAAAGTCGTTCATGGCATTCTGCGCACAAAGGGAAGCAATTGGAGGATTGCCAGTCGCCGCAAAGTCCGTCCACATCGTTGCGCCGAGAAACCGCACGCCAGCGATGACGACTTCATCCCGATCCAGCACCCGCACTCGATCATCCTGCCCCGCTCGCATCTTTTCTAAAGTGCGACTCAGATGACCACCGTAGTATTCATGGTTCCCCGGCACGTATAGAACAGGGCCAGAGAAAGCTTGTTTGGCCCATGCCACACCACGCGTTTTGACATCGATGTCGCCGGCCAAAATGACCACGTCAGCCTCCAGAACCTGTGGAGTAAAGGCGCTGAATTCAACGTGCAGATCGGACAGCAAGTGGATACGCATCGTCATGTCCATGGCCTTGAGCGTGAGTTACGACTCGTCGAAAAAGTCATCGCGCGCGACCCGACCAAAGACCTGTTTGTCTGCCGGTTGTTCGTCATCAAGCAAGCTGTGGATACGGCGCTGCTCGCGAAGGTAGGCCAACGCTTGGAAGAAGCATGACTAGCACAGATGCACGCGGTAACGCTCACCGTCATGCTTCGACCCATAGCCCCACAGTGCCTCCAAAGTACCGAGCTGCTGGCCGTAACCGGGCACGCGGGTGTTACTTGAGCACACTGCGCAGTGGATGTCGGAAGCGGTCTGGCTCGGCTCATTCATCACGGTCACCCCTAGTTCTTTGCCGAAGCGAGAGCGCTGTGTAGTCCTGTAGTTCAAAGGCAATAGGGTGGGGATATCTTTGTGGTCAAAAAATCCGGCCTACTGTCTCAATCGCTGCGCGCTTCCGCACGCCATCTCCCAGCAAGATGTAGATCGTGTGCAGCGTCTGGAACATAAAGCCATCATGGAAAGCATGCAGGGGAGACGTGCGCACGAAGTCTCCAACATCCCATCTCCTGTTGCTGTCGTAGATCACGGTATGGGCATAAACGATGACGGGCTGGCGACGGGTTTTTCCTAGCGCTTCGAGTTGCTCGGCGGAAACGTCTAGATCAATCCAAACCCAATCTCGGACAATGCAGTAATCAGGGTATCGAAAGCGCTCACGTACGATCCTGAGGGCTTCTTCTTCAGTTACCTTGGAGCCCTGCATGGGGACGCCATCGCCGTAAAGAAGGTCGGTTAATTCTTGTAATTCGCTCACGTCATTAGTTCCCGAAATATCGTTGTATTGGTTGGGGGGCGGTGTAGATGACTACGTCAGACCCAAACGCCACCTGATTCGCCTTGAGCTCGATTGGGCCGCCGAATCTGAACGCCCCGAACTTTGTATAAAGGCGGTGGAACAACTCTCCGCTCTTAGTTCGCTCTTCGGTGAACTTGAAGACGTCCGCGACGCCGATGCCAACGTTGTCGTGGAAATCGCAAGAGAACACAGCTTGAAAAGATCTCACGCAGAGCCCATCGCCGGGACTGACAAGCGTCCGCTTAACGAGCTTTGGATCGTTCGTAGATACGGTGCTTACGACCGTTTTCTCGGTTGAGCACGCGAGAGTGATATGCATCCAGGGCTCACTACCTTTCTTGGTGAGGCTCCATCTGCCTGGCGCATCAGAGCTGAACGCGAAGTCAGCATTGCCCTTTTGAAATCCCATCGTTCTGCTTCTCTCTGCTTCAAACATCCGTCGTATCTCAAAAAAATCCTAAAAGGTGATCCTGCTCATCTGGATAAAACGAAGCAAAAGTTGGGGCTCGATCTATTTCGGGACACATATAGCAAGGCCTCTGGTTGGTATCTGGGCTAGGGGGGGGGGCAGCTTGATCTCGTCACGCCAAGTAGATATGTATTGGCATTTATTGACAGAAATGCTAAGCAGTACGTTTCGAAACAAGGTAATGCTATGCCAGCAGGATATGTCGCGTCAAAGCTGGCTTCATGCTTCCTTTTCCGGGCGCGATGAAGATGTCCTACGAAAAGGTGTTAGGAGGGGTAGTCAGGGACATCAGATTACGTTCGGGCCTTACACACGACGCGTTTGTCGAAGTCATCAATGCAACTCACCTGCGTCAGATCGAGAAGGGCTTAACTGTCATCAGAGTCGACACTCTGGTTGCTCTCTGTGGTGTGCTTGGCGTTTCTCCAAGTCAGGTACTTTTGGTTGTCGAAGCACGTCGTGCTGGCAAGGGGGTTGAAGAGCATCTTGCCGCGAGTAACAAACGACTTCTCGCGCTGCTGGATGCTGGTTGCCTTGAACCTTTTAGCCAGGAGGACGCAGCTAGGGGGATTCGAGGTCAGAAAGCTGATGCAACTCGCGATGAGACGCGACGCCTACAATCTGACGGTTGGTCAAAAGCGGGGATTGCACGGAAGCTGGGCGTTACCGTTAGAACGGTTGAGCGATATTGGATCAAGCCCGCTGGGAGCGAGTAAGACTTCCGCCTGACTGCCTCGCGACTTCAACGCAAAATGGGCACTGTGCTTTCCGATGTGTGTGTTTCAAAGATGCGCACGGCCAATCCCCGCGAATGTGGCTCTGCCAATGCCGGCGAGGCCCTGTCCCCTCCACGGGTTGTGATCACTCGTATTGGCGATTCGGGCCTCGCCTCGGAACCAATGATTTGAATTAATTTGTTACAAGTGTTTGGGGCCCAGCATTCACGCGGGATTGCGCTGATTTGAGCAAAATTCTGCGCACTAAATTCCTGCTACTTTTCGCGCGACTCCCAAGGAATGCCGCCTTCACTGCCCGCAGAGCCCGACTCGGTAGTTCAGCACGCATACTTGGCCTTATTCACTCTTTGCAGGGATATGCACCATGAGTGGAAAACCCGCCGCCCGTCTTTCCGACCCAACAGCCTGTCCAGTACCTGGGCATGGCACCAATCCGATAGTCCAAGGGTCGCCCAACGTCATTTTCGACGGCCTGTCTGCGGCACGGCAGGGCGATAGTTCTGCATGTGGAAGCCCCATTGCTTCCGCTGTTTCATCGACTGTATTCATTAATGGCCAGCCTGCTGCAACTCTTGGCAGCGTTGGTGCGCACGGCAACGTGATCATCGGTGGTTCAGGCACGGTCATCATCGGCGATATGTTCGCACCAGCTGCCTTCTCTTCAGTTGCGTCACTTGTCAGTAGCAAAGCGCCTTACTCTGGGCGCTTTCAACTTATCGATCAGGAAACAGGTAAGCCAATTACCGGGCGTAAAGTAAAAGTCTGGTCGAGCGGTGGTTGGAGTGTGCTTGACATCACTGATGCCGAAGGCCTGACATCGTGGGTCAAGCACGATGCTTCGGAGTCCATCCATATCGATCTGGTGCAGGGGCGTGGAGCATGAGCGATCAGCCTAGCCTCTCGCAGGGTGGAATGAGCCCCGACGGCAAGATCAACCCTGTCGGCATCCTTGAGCCCAAGCTCGACCCGCAGGACAAGAAAGTGCTGTGCTCGGCAATCTGCTATTGCAGCACCACACCTAACGTCAGCCAGAATGGCAGGAATCTCAAACAGTCCTGCGTAGCCCAGCGCTTGGGTGAGCTCGATGAAATTGTTCAGGGCCGCAGCCCTTACAAGCCCGAGGTCAGTTACGACATGACCAAGAATCCGCCGCAGCCAATCCTCGACAGCCAGACCGGTAACAACCCCCATGGCTGGATTCCAGGATGGATCAGCAAGTACTGGGATGAAGACCCAGAGCATCCACCTTTTAAACCTGGGCGAGGGATGATTCGTCGGCCCGACGTGGTTATCGTTAAGGATCCCAATAAGCCGCCGACTCAAGACAACATCAAGCAGGTAGTGGAGATGAAGTTTCCACCGGATCAGCGAAATGCGAGGCAGAGTGACGCCTACGGTGCCATTGCCGGCAGTAAAAATAAGGTGGTCGAAATGCAGCCCTCCGATTGTGACTGCAACCAGGAAAATCAAGACTCCAAGGTTCCTGTGGAAAACCTCGGATGGGCTGCTGCTATTGCAGGAGCGGTGATGTTTATCGTGACACGCGGTCGCTCTCCGCGACCGCCTATCCCCGCCCCAGTCCCAGTCCCAGTCCCAGCCTACTAAATTGGAGGAAAATCTCATGGAGCAGGAATTTAACCTGGTAGAGGAACTGGCTAAGCAACCCCATCTGATGGAGATGCCCGGCAACCTGCTGATGAAAGGTGGGGCCGAGGATTATATCGGTGCCGTGCTTTGCTTGCGGGGAACACTCTATTTTAAAGAGGCTCATACCCCCTTGGTGCGTGAGGCACTTTGTCAGTGCTTCGACGAGTTCAAGCGCATAGCCGAGCCCCATCTCACTTGGCTTTGGCGCGAGGAGCCGCCAGAGGGTAAGCCGTTGATGGCTTATGCTGATGCAAAGCCACTGCGTGAAATGCTGTCCAGCATGGACGAGGATTACCCGCTGAGCTTCTACTACAGCAGTGGCAAGCAATCTATTGATGCCAGTGGTTGGCACTTTGAAATTTTTGGCCAATCGGCTTGGGAGTCAAGGATTGGACGTGATCTAAGTGTGTTGGAGTTTTCCGTACCACTTCTATATCAAGAGCAGCAGCCTCTGGATTTCCTAGGTTTGTTCTTAGATTTTGCACGGCGGCTGAGTCCGCAGCAGGGCTATGCAGGTCATGCTTTAAACCTGTCGCCAACTAGGCGTGATAGCAACGAGCCAACCGAAGCCTTTATGGCGGAACGCATGCCGGGTTTGGATGTGGGAACAGCAGGCCTCCTGGCGAATACCCCAGAGTTCAAACCCACGAAGATCAAAACTGTTAGTTGGCTGACCTTGCTCGATCATGAGCGTTTGGGTCTGGTAGGTGGCCTGGACGAGTTGCGTGCACAACTGCCGTCGAGCCATTTCGCATTCTACGAATACGGTAACGGTGTGGTGATCCAGGCAGGAGCCTATCCGTACCTTGGCGGTGATGCCGAAGACCCAAAACCGGCATCCTACGTATTGCTGAATCATGTGCTCAAGGGCATCCGCTATGAGACGGTCGGCTCTCTACATGGCGGCTCCCATGACGGCGAATTGCGTCTGGTTGGCTGGTCGGCGGATCAGTGGCTCAAGCGTCTGGATGTGGATGATGGTGACATTCCCATCTGGCATGCCAAGTTGCTCAGCAACGAGCCTTACTTGGACACGGCCAATACATTAGCGAAGCGAATATAACTGTGGGTAGCTTTGCCACCCCATAACTCATCGGTTGTCGGCACCTCCGCTATGGCCCTATTCTAGGCGCACGATCAGGGGGATTACCTCAAGACTAACTGCGGAGCGCTGGCGTGGAAGACAGAGAGCAGCTGTACACGCTATTGGCCCAAAAGGACTGGGAAGCGATTGGTAAAATCATCTATAAGAACAAGAAGGCCAAGACGCAAGACCCCTTCTTGGCCCAGGTCACTACATACTTTGAGGCTGAGTTTTTCGCCTTCGCAGAGCCTTTGCAGGCGGCTGAGCGCGCAAAGCAGTTTGAGTTCACTAGCTTAATCATCGAGCTAGGTCAGCACGGCTTTAGCCAAGGCTTCGTGGATCGTTTTGTAGATGAGCGTCTGAAGCTGATGCAGGAAACTAAGCACGCCGCACTCCTCAACTACGCCCAGTCGTATCAGCACCGTCCCCTGGCGAGGCAGATCATCCAGTCTTTTTTGCAGACAAAGCCAGAAACGGTTGCCGCCAGTCTGCGTGAGAACATGACTATTCGCGCCACAGAAGTGGGAGCCGGCAAGGCAAAAACCATTCGCCTGTTCAAGTCTCAGCAGGAAGAGCACTTCTATGAGGCGGTGCGTCGGGTTTTTCCGACCTATCACCCTTACCCTAACGTCGCCTTAAGCTGTGTACTGGATTACCCGGCCATCACAGATCAATTGTCCGAAGAGGCGAGGGCATACTTCTTCCGGGCCATTATCGACAGCGTGGTGTTTGATGTGGGCAGTGGCTATGAGCCTAGGTACTTCATTGAGCTGGATAGCAGCTTCCATGATAAGGCTAGGGCTCAGGCCAATGACCAGTTAAAGGACTCCATTTTCAGAGCCGCAAACACCAAGCTCATTCGTATCCGGCCCTTAAATGCCAAGGCTTCGTCGGTCGAAGAGTTTGAAAAACTGGTGCGTGAAATGATGCGCCAGCTTTAAACGAAAAGCATTGAAAGGCCGGGGGGCAGGCATGCTGCAAGCGACAATGACGCGGGTTTGTAAACCTCCGCTCTGGCCGAAAGCAGGCGCTAGCGAAGGGCTGGGCCAGAAGCTGCCTTTCCGAAGGGATGTGTGGAGGCACTGCGCTTGAGAGTGTGCCTCTATGTGGTGCTAAGCTCTGTCAGTAACGGCCACCGGTCATGAATCCAGGCATGCTCCGCTGGTGGGGTTGTGGTCACCACATAGACCCGCCGCTGTTCCCCTTCTCCAATCACTAGGCACTCCAGCGCATAGCCCTCTGGCACGTCGAACCAGTGTGACGCCCGATTCTTCTCCCCAGGCTGGCCTTCCTTCTCCATGAAGCGCTGAACGATGCCGAAGCCACGTATCCGTCCGGCCAAACCATCTACCCAGCCCCGCAAGACCAGGACATGGTGTGCACTTAAATTTAAGTGGACACCAGTTCTAGCCTTTTAAGCGGGTATTTCATGCAGCCAACACGCCGTT
>Ga0180008_1000445_pt1 | contig 35688 bp, 80 predicted proteins | sample MM_PW_MetaG_FD_121121 | JGI IMG/M metagenome (GOLD analysis project Ga0180008, IMG submission 121121) | Groundwater microbial communities from the Aspo Hard Rock Laboratory (HRL) deep subsurface site, Sweden - MM_PW_MetaG | ecosystem: Environmental > Aquatic > Deep subsurface > Groundwater... | reverse complement strand
GTTCCGGATGTAAAGAATTGATGATAGTAGATAATGCAAGCCGTTACTATTGTAATTTGTGTAAGGAAAAAAAACAAGAGGAGAAAAAATGAGAAAGATGTGGAAGAGTGGAAAAGGACCAAATAAGTGGTCAACAATAAGATTAGTCTTATCTGATAATAAAGTAGTTGTAGGTTTTTATTTAGGTTGTGATGAATTTAAGAATGTTTTTGTTTTAAGTAGAGCTCACAATCCATCATTAGAATCAGAGAGGTTTTATGTTAATAAGGACAATGTAGAATCAGGAGAGGTTCTCAAATGGAGAAAGTGAAGAAGGTTTGTGTTAGGTGTCGGCAAGACGAAGCTGTTGCTTGGGCCAAAACTAAAAATGTGTGCATTGTTTGTTATTACAAAATCTTGAGAGGAGATGATCCAGAAATGGAAATTCTCTTCCCAACTTGTTAATTCTTATTTTTTAATATTTTCTTGTAAAATTAAGAAAGTATATACATTATATATAGGGTACGTTTCCAGTGGAACTTTTTTTGAAAACCCTTTTTAAAAAGATATACATCCACTATTTAGTACTGGTACATGTAGGTCATTTATAAAAGAAGTATTAAAAAAATAATAAAATATATATATAAAACCGTATTTATAAAGTATATATATATATAAGTACTAAAAAATGGATGTATGTCTTTTTATTTTTCTTTTTTTTGTTAACTAATTGGTATATGTTCTCCATAGGAAACATAGGGGAGGTATATATTTTTGTTTATTTTAACCACCACAGTGTTTTTTTAATTTACTAGAAGTGTGGGTTAGAAAATAGAAAAGTTTATATACTCCTTTTAATCTCCTGTTAAGGTGTTTGAAATATGGGGGTTTTTAAAAAATGGAAATAATAACATTAGAAGAGCCAGAAAAGTTTACATTAACTAGGAAGTTAGCTTCTAAAGGAGAAAGTTTGCGATTGACTATCCCTCCAGATATGTTGGAGTGGATAGGTGCTCAAGGAGGAGACTACATAAGTATTTGTGCTGATCAAGGTAAGAAAGGCAGATTTATTTCAATGTGGGTTAAAGAAGAGGTGTATAAAGATGACAAAATTAGGGGAAATGAAACAACAAGTATCGATTAATATTAAACATAATGTTTATCAAGACATTAAAAAGAAGAAAGAGTTTCAAAAATTTGATTTTACTTCTTGGGTTAACCAAGCCTATGAAAAAGAATTTTTACAAGAAACCCATTTAAAAAATAAATTAGAGGAATTGACTAAGATGATTGACCATTTGAGGCTACAACTTGATGTTGTTAATAAAAATTCTTCTAGAAAGGTGTGGGAAAATGTTTCAGAAGGAGAAAAAGAAGATCTTTCTCGAATAACTATTCAATCAAGAGAGTTATGGCCTATTTTTAATCGATTAAGGATTAAGTGGGGGTGGACTTTTGGTTTTCAGACTTTTTCTGATTTAGTGAGGGAGCATGGTCGAGAGTAAAGTTTACTTGGATTTTTTGTATTATATTATAGGTAAACAGAAAACTGACTTTGAGTTACAAATACAAAACCAGAACGGAATGATGAGTAAACGTAGAAAATACTCTGATATTGGTTTTGCAAAAGAGGAGTGGTGGCTTAGTAAAGTTAATGCTAGGACATTACTTAAAAATGAGATTGTGTTAGATATTGATCCTAATGATGGTGAAACTCAAGAACAATTACAAGATAGATGTGTTGGAATTGTTAAAACACTTTATCAATATGATTTAAGTCAATATGGGATATTTAAATCCAATAGAGCCATTCATATCCATTGTTTTTTTAATACTTTATTTTCAATCAAGGAAAATAAGAGGAAAGAGATTAGACAAAAGATATTGAAAAAGTTTGGAGCAGATTTACAAAAAAGTAGTGAGAGAGCCACTATTGCTTTAGAATTAGCCCCTCATTGGAAAAATGGAAAAAAAAAAGAGATGATTTATACAAATTTAGAGGTGTTCGATGTTGGCGAAAACAGTTGAAGAAAGGATTAAAGAAATTCCTTATGAAGAAGGCGGTAAAGATTTAATTGAGGAATTTTCAAAAGAGGAGCCCCCTAAACTAATTCCTATCTGTGAAGTTTGTGGGGAGCATAAAGATGAAACTATTTGTGTTGAAGGTAATTTAAGAACTGCTACAGGTATATGTCCTGGAAAAACCGGGGCTGAATATATATGTCTGAAATGTGGTGGTTCAAATAAAATACGGGGCCAAGGGTGTTCTTTGTGTGGGTGTAAAAAATTAAAAGAAGAAATAATTATTTCAGATGTTATTTGGGGAGTTATTCAAGAGGATTATTTATCGATTGAAAAAAACAACACCAGAGAACTAAAAGAGCTAAGGTGTGTTTTTACAAATGACCTCAAAAAAACAATCCATAAATTATATTTGGGAGAGAAATATTTATTTGTTGGCGAAATAAAAATATGCCAAGATAGAAAGGCCCCCTATTACTATATGGAAATACAATTTTTTCATCACCAAAAAAACGGGGTCGAGGCATATATTTTTAATCCTGAAGAGATTTCTAGGTTCAAACAATATTCTGAAACACTTGATTTAATGTCTACTATGAAGCAAGGCATTTTTGGTAACGATTTAGCAAGGGTCGATGATTGCATGGAGGTGGCAATACTTTCAATGATTGGGTCTCCCAAATGTTTTGTTGCAGGTAATATTATGAGGAACAGGGGAAACATTATGAATTTGTTTGTTGGGTCTCCTGGTAAAGGTAAAAGTCAGATTCTTAAAAGAACGGCTTTTTTTTTCCCAAGGTCTAGGTATATTGCTTGTACTGGTGCTTCTGGGATTGGGTTAACTGCAAGTGTAAGGAAAGACGAAGTGTTAGGAACATATGTGGTTGATCCTGGTGCGGTGGCTTTGTGTCATGGTGGGTTAGGAGGTTCAATTGCGGCAATTGATGAGTTAGATAAAATACCTAAAGAGGATTTACAGAAACTAAACACTCAAATGGATTCTTTAACAATCCCTATTGATAAAGCTAATATCCATAGAACTCTCCCTGCGGATGCTACTATTTTGGCTGGAATGAATCCAAAGTATCAATCTTTTGATTTAAATTCTGAAGAAGGCCTATATGGTCAAATTAATTTAACTAAAGATTTCATTGATAGATTTGATGTTGTGTTTAATTTTGATTATTTTATTGGGGAAGGTAATGAAAGAGAAATTACTGAAATATCTGCAAAGGCTTATTATGAAGAAGCTGATGAGCCAGTGAGAACAAATAGAGATTTTATAAGGAGGTATATTTGTTATGCTCGTACAATTAACCCTGTATGTGATAAAGCATGTATCACATATATAACTGAAGAATTTCTTAATTTAATGGATAAAAAAGATAAATCTACAACTACTTCTCAAAGGTTGTTTGATGTTTTAGTTCGTTTAACTTGTGGGTATTCTAGGTTAAGATTGAGCGAAAAACCAGATTACTCTGATGTGAAGAATGCGGTTGAGTTGATTATGTTAGGGTATAAAAGTTTAGGGATGTTAACTAGCGGAGGGCATTTGAATACTTTTAAAGTTGAAAATGTTCCTACTCCTAAAAAAAGAAATTATATAGAGATGGTTAAAGATGAATTGGAAAAAAATGGAAAAGCCCCCCTTTCAGAGACTATTTTGAGAGAGGCCATAGGGTTGTCTGAACGTGAGTTTGAACCAATCCTACAGGGAATGAAATCATCAGGAGATATTTTCTTCCCAAGGTCTGGGTATGTGAAATTGTTATAAGTGGAGGAATAAAATGACAAATATAAATAAAGCGAAAAAAATAATTATTGATTTTAATGAGGAGGAGTTGATGGCATTACATGATGCATTATCTAATAGGAAAGAAATCTTTAAAGAAAGATTGATGGAATTAAGTGATAAGGATATTGGGTTTAAAAATTTTCTTCATCTTGATAATGTTTTAGAAAAAGTCAGAAAACATCAAGACAGATTTGATTAGGTGATAATAATGCCTATTCAACAAACAAGCATTGATGCCTTTATTGAGGAAGAGCACCGATTAGGTGAGATGGAACAATTAGTGTATGATGGGTTCAAGAGACATGGCCCTCATACTGATAAAGAGATGGCTTTTCTTTTAGGTTTTGTTGAAGGTAATAAAGTGAGACCTAGAAGAAATTCATTAGTTGAGAAAGGGTTAATTATTAGTTTGGGTAAACGTAAATGCGATATTACTGGGAAAACAGTAATTATTTGGGGATCAAATGAAAGAAATAACAATTGAGGGGATAAATTATATTTGTGAGATAGCTAAAGCAACTCAACAAACATGGTGGCAATCTACTGCAGAAACAGTTTTGATAGTTTTAGTTGTATTGTTAGTTATAATTGGATTGATAATAGGTTTTTATAGATTAAAAAAAGTTGGTCAAGATGAAGAATGATAATGGTGAAGAATGGAGAAGGCAGGATTATGTTTTAGCAATAGTGTGTGTCATTCTTATGTTGATAGCTATAATTTTACCTGCAACTTTATGGGCAACAAGTATTTATGTTGTTGGAAATTATGTTTCTGAAGATACTCTTCAAACATATATATTTGTTTCTATAATTGTTTTGATGTGTTTGTGGTTAGTTGGAATGATATGGTATCAGTTGAGACGTGATAAAAGAACAAGAGAATTTGAAATGGGGTTGAGAAATTGGCAAACAAAATAATAATGGTGTGTATGGTAATTATGACAATATTAGTGATGATAAGTATGGGGTTAAATTCAATAACTGAAAATAAATGTGCAAACCTTTGTGTTGAAAAAGGGGCTGTTACATTTGATAAAATCCCTAATGGAAAATATAATTTTAAAGATGCATGTGTTTGTTATTACTCAGAGGGGAGTGAAGCATTTATCTTGGAGGGTTAATAAATGACTTGCAAACAATGCCATTGGGTAAAAATTGATGAACAAAGGTTAATTGGTTGGTGGGATTCTACTATTGGTAAAATTATTTTGTTTCAATGTAAAGTATGTGGTAAATTACAAAAGATCACACTTAACGGAAATAATCATTAAAAGAGGTTAAGAATATGAAGATAAAATTTGTAGCGGACAAATGTGAAAAATGTGGATTTGAAAATAAAGTTAGTGGTTGGAAATTTTTATTTAAATTTGTGGGGAGTTTTATTATTGCTATGTTATGTTTGTTAGGAATATTTGCTTTGGGACAGATTACTGTGTTAGGCACATCCGATACTATTAACACTTTTCTTACTGCAGGATTTATGTCGGTGGGTAACCCAGATAATGAGATGTTGAGAAACTATGCTTTAGACTTAACAACTTATGATGGGTTTGATTCTTTTGAATTTGCATTAGACCTTAAAGAGCATATGCCTAGAGTAAGATATGTTCCTACTAATTTGTTTGGGGGTATGGCAACTATTGAATACACTTTACAATATGGTGGAGATTGTAAACATGTCTCTTCTTTGTTTGTGGCTTTAATGAGATCGGTGGGGTATAAAGCATATGTTGATTGTAGTTATGAATATGCACATTGTGTTGCAAAAATACCTTCAATAAGTAATTTAGAATATCCAGATCATTATATGATTGTTGATTTAACAAATGATATGGTTAGGATATACAAAAATGATGTTGACCATTGGGAAAATAAAGAAGATGTAGAATATAAGAGGTACGTTGTATCATCAGAAGTTTTAAATAGTTGGTGATAATAACAACAACAAAGATGGCGAAAAAAGATGTTAATAAACTGAGCGATTCTAGAATGTTGTTTTTAGGTTGGATGGTATTTATATCATTACTTGTTATTATTCCTGCAGTTGTATATGAGAGTGTCCAAGGAAGATGGGAATGTGTTGAATACCAACATAGTGAGATAACTACTTGTGATTATGAGGTTGGAGATATTGAATCTGCTCCTTGTAAAGTTGAAGCAAAAGATGAATGTATAAAAGAGGTATGGACAAGACATGTCAATTAGTTATAAAGATCAACAGAGATGTAAAAAATTAGATAGTTTTTTTGAAAAAGAAGAGGATAAAGATGGTAAAAGAAAAAAAGTTATTAGTGGCAAAACTAAGTGAACGTGAAGATGAAGTTTCTAACGAAACAAAAACAATGGTTTTTCAACTTTTTGAAAGATCTGACTATTTATCAAAATTAAGTACTGAGAAGATAAATGAAAAAACCAGAGAGATTTCTAGGATTATTAGGAAGTATGATATTTTTATTAATAGGTTAAATCAAGATATGGTTAATTTAGAACAATCTTTAGTTGCATTATGTGGTGGTAAGAAAGAATATTTAATATTTAGAGCTATGTTTAAAAAAAGCAAAATTAAAGAACAGTTGAAGAAAGAAGAGGTAAAGGTAGAAGAACCCACCCCAGTACCTGCACCTGTTACTCCTACACTTTCTTTACCAATTAACGATGAACCTAAAATTGAGGAGGAAAATAATGGAGAATAAAAAAGGTATCAAACTCAAATGTAAATTTTGTGGCAACATATGGCATTATGTTGGTGAGAAGAAGGTGATGGCGATGTGCACAGATTGTATGAAGAGAGTAAAGATCGAGGACAACAAAATTGAATAAACAGCGGATGGTGATGGATGTTGAAACCAGCGACAAAATTAGAGAGGGTAAATTTAATAGCTAATGTTGTGAGTAAATTAAAAGGTGAAGTTTATACCTTGCCTCAATGGTTGGAGATAATCAATAATAGGTTACCTAACCAAAATGCGTTTAGAAGTACAAAGCAACTGGCTTTTGCTTTTAGAAATGTATGTATTAAACATAACATAAGCTTTGAAAAACATAAAAATATGGTAAACATGGATACTATAAAAACGTCAAACACTTATTATAAGGTGAACTTAGAATGAGTATCTTTGATTCTAAATGGATAACAATAACTTTAATTGTATTAATTATTATATTAAGCACTCTTATTGTTATAAATATTTTAATTTCTAATGGAGACTCAGTTATAATTATAGAAGAAAATAATAATATTCCTCTAGTAAGTAATTGTGATTCTTTGGTTGAGATTAAAACATATACACAAACATTAAGTCCTGGGGTAATGGGTCAACCTGAAGATTGTGGAGAATCGTGTATAGTAAGAGTTCAATTGATTGAAATGTTAGAAAATAAATCTAATGTTTGGGGATTTACTGAATATGAATGTATTTATGATGAATTAATAAACTCAAATGTTATTGATAAAGATTTAATTAATTTGGAGATGGTAAATTAAAATGTATGATATATATGCACCAAAAGTTGTTTGTAAAAAATGTAAATCAATTCAAAAAATTGTAGAACAGAAAGAGAAAATGGGGGGTGTGACTAAACTTAAATATAAATGTAAATGTGGGTGTACTTCAATGATTCTTTTAGAAAATACTGGTTGTTATAATTTATATTTAAAAGATGAGAATGGGGAAGAGTTAGGATATTATTACGGAGAATTAAATGGCAGGAATGAATAATAATTTTTATGTTGTTCATAGGTCTAGAGGATTTCAAAGAGGAATAATTCCCTCTCAAGCATGGTGGTTAGTTAAACATGGTGGTGTATTAAATATTAATATTATTAAATTTCCTAAAACTTTTGAAGGTAAAAGGATAAAACTAAAAGTTGAGTTGATGGATAATAATTTAGAGGAGGTAAAAACAAAAATGGAATTTAAAAAAGTAAAAGAAATACCACCCTCACAATTTAAAGGTGATGGGAAAGTGAACGAAAGAACTTTAGAGTGTATTGAAAACCTTGGTGAAATGTTGGTTGATGATGTTTTTCATTTGCCAATAACAGACACTTATAAAGAAGCTGAACTTAAAGAGATGAGAAACAGATACATGCATTCTATTAAAGCTGCAATGGGTAAATACCCTAATAGGAAATTTAAAGCATCTGTAAGGGGTTTTGATGTGTTTGTTAAAAGATTAGAATAAAATAGGTAATGTAACTTCAGTAGGTATAAGTATGGGGACCGCATTAGCTATGATCCTATCTTATACTCAGAACCATTCAATATTATGGGCAATTATTCATGGAGTTTTAAGTTGGTTATATGTGATATGGAGAGTATTAACATAAAATGGTAAAGAAGAAAAAACAAAATGAATTAAGTGGTTGGCATTATTCATCAAACACTATATTCTTCGTTTCAATTATGTTACTTTTATTAGGGGTGTTTATTTTAATAATAAGTTTTTCTATAGTAACAATGGATGAGTTTAATCCTATTGAAGATGTTTGTTTAGATGACAATAAAGGTGTAGTTCATGGTCCAGATGCAGTAAATCTAATAAAAGATGGATATAATTGTGAAAGAGTTGAGGATGGCCCTACATTTTATTGTTATAAATGTTTAGATTGGCGACAAAAGACAAAATGTGAAATTAATCCAGAAGCAGAAGGATGTTTTTGTGATGAATATTTCTATAGTGATGGGGTTGAAGTTTTTTATGAATCAATTAATAAATATTTAAATTTCACAAAGATTTATTCTCCAAGCAATAATAATAAAGATGCCATGAAAATAATTAATATTAAAGAAGGTTATCATGGGAATATTAAGGTTGATGAAGAAATTGATGATAACCTCTTATTTGATATACAAGTTCATTTTGTTGAATATAAAGGAGTTACATATGATTTTATGTTTCCTACATCTGTTAAATTGGTCAATTTAACAAAAGGGTGTATCTCAGCACATGAACCGGTCTGTAAGGAGGTTTGTGAATAATGGTAAAGAAGAAGAAAGAAAATTTAAAAATAAAATCTCCTGCTGTATTCATTTTAACTATGGTTATTTTATGTGTTGTAGTTATTTTATTTTTATATTTTGTTGAGACATCAAATAAATTCAATCCTGAGACGGATGTTTGTTTAGAATGGGAATTATGTAATAATGAAGAAGGTTTTTGTAATATTGTTGAAAGTGAAGAAATTTGTGATGAATGTATTGAAAAATTAAAATGGATTGATTTTAGTAAAGAATGTGTTGATTTCAGAACTAAAAATAAATGTGAATTAAATACAGAATCAGAAGGATGTATTTGTGATGAATGGCAAGAAATTTGTGATATGGAATATATACTAACTAATGAAAGTTTTATTTATGAGGGAAGATTTAATTGTAAAAATAGTGGGAATTGTATAAAAGCTCATCTACCTAATGAATGTGAACTAAACAATCCTAAATATATAGACGCTCCTGAATGGATTGATTGGCATGACGGCACTTTTACAGAAGGTTGTCCTCAAACTAAAAGTTGTAGATTAAAACAAATTTACGATTTTTCATGTGAAGAATTATTTGAAGCAATCTTAAAAGATCAATATTATGATTCTAAAACTAGTTCTTTCCAATTACTTAAAGGGGCCACCCATTGTGGTAAGAGTACTAAAACAATAATTTGTACGTATGATATAGTTGATGTTTACAAAAAGAAGGGGTGTTTTTATTAAAATGACTGGACCAAACAAAAAGAAGAGAGTAGATGTAGGTGTAGATCCTGGTAAAAAAGGAGGCCTAGCTTTTTTTGAAGATGGAGTTTTAATTTCTTTTTTCCCAACTCCTCTCATCAAAGGTGAGTACAATCTCACTTACATGAGTAAATTATTACGTGCTGCAACTCAAGTAGATTTTGCAGAACATCGTCCACCACAATTATGGATCGAAGATGTTCATTCTTATCCGCATCAAGGTGTAAAAAGTATGTTTACTTTTGGGTATGGGGTAGGTATTTGGATTGGTTTAGCTATTGCTAATGGTTATAAAATTAATAAAGTAAGGCCACAAGTTTGGAAAAAACATTTTAATTTAATCAAAAAAGATAAAGAAGCTTCAATTAAATTAGTTAAAAAGTTATATCCTACTATTAATTTAATCCCTCATGGATGTAGAGTTGCTTCAGATGGAATTGCTGAAAGTATCCTCATAGGTTTATTTGGAGTTAAGAATGGGGTATAAAATATTAACAGCCATGGCGTGGGTGGTGGTTATAATTGTTGGATTAACAATTAAAGGATTTAGATGGGTAACAAAATGAAACAAGTAATAATTGTTAGAAGGGATTTAAAACTTCCTAAAGGTAAATTGGCTGGGCAGTGTTGCCATGCTAGTGTTTCTGCTTATAGAGATACTTGCCATATTAAACCCGGATTGGCCAACGATTGGTTTCATGAAACAAAAGGTAATCAAAAGAAGATAATTGTTTGGGCAGATGATGAAGCTCATTTAGTTAAAATTCACAACCAATGTTATACTGCAGGTATTGTTTGTAAATTAATAAGGGATGCAGGTAAGACTGTGCTTGAACCTAATACTGTAACTTGTATTGGTATAGGGCCTGACACTGATGAAAAATTAGATCCAATAACAAGGGAATTAAAATTATTATAAAATGGGTGACAAAAGACGATTCATAGATGACAACTTTTATGAGTATACTATGGGTTGTCCTCAATGTAAAAAGAAAATGAAACAAAAAACGATAGCTCATGTTAATTTATGGAATTGTGAAGATTGTAATATTGAGGTTATAAAAAGATAATGGAAAAATTAATGATTATTTTAGTACAATTAGGGATCATTTTAATTTCATTTTATTTAATATTGCAAGCAGTAGGGGTATGTGAATAATGATAGAAAAAAAATATTGTGCAACTTGTGATCAGGTTACTTGGCATGGAGAATCTGCCTTACCTTTTTTAAAAATTATGCAATGTCTTAAATGTAAAGGTGAAGAAAATGGAATTTAAAAAAATATTAAATGAGTACTTACCTTTGTTTATAGTGTTACTGGCAGTAACATTAATATATTTAGTTGCAGATAATATAATTGAATATGTTTTAGCTACATGCATATATTTATTAGGAATGTTCAGGGGAAAAAATACAATAGGTGATAAAAAATGGATTTGATGGAAAGATTAGATAAACATAAAGATAAAATTATATTACTGGCATTAGTTATGGGGTTATTAAAATATTTAGATATGTTTATCCCTGAGACATTACCTTTTTTTGAAGCTTATACTAATTGGTTATATCTTGGGATAATTGGGTTAGCTACTTATTTATTCTGGGATAATTATTGGGGTAAGAATTATGGGCCAGGTAAAAAGAAACATATTGCAACTGTTCCTGTAAGGAATGTAAGTAATCCAGCTCATCAAGCTAGGATGACCAACCTTCCTCCTAACATACCTTCATCAGATATATTTGATAACTTTAAAAAGGAATAATGGCAGATAGATATCCTTTACTTTGTCCTGAGTGTGATAGTTATATATCCATTTTAAAAATATTTATCAAATTATTTACTAAAGAATTTAGAAATATTCAAACAATATTCACATTTTATTGTTCTACCCATCTAATGTCACCCACACAGGTCTATGATCACTTATTACACTTTGTTGCTGTGGTGTCAATCCAAAAGTAAAACCATAATCATCAACCCCTGAATTTACATAATTCATGTTGAGGATTATCCTATCATAAGTGCATTCACTAGCAGCAACATTAGTATCCAATTCATTACCAATGGCCCAATTATATTCTTTAAGGTAATTAAGGTCTTCATTATAATAACCACAATCTGCATTAAGGTCTCCCACTAAAATAAAATCCGGATCTATAGTTAAAGCGTAATCGATTACATAATCTAAATCTCTAATTTCTTGTTCTGCTGCATCTGGTTTAATGTGGTTATTGATAATTGTAAAGTCTTTCCCCTGGATAGACATATATGTTATCTGAGGTTCCCTTTCGAATATATCGTTCACATCATCATATATTCCAGTAGATAAAACTTTCCCTTCTCTGTATGCAATTATATATTGTTCTTTAGAGGTAGATCTCCCTAACCGTTCAGAAACAACAAACTGATATTCAGGTAACCATCTTTTAAGTGTGTTAATAGTTTCATCAGAAACATCCCTTAATTCTTGGATCGCAACAATATCATATTGCCTAATTATTTGAGGTAAATATTCTTCTACTATTGCTTTAGATACTTTAGTCTTTCCAAGGATCTGGATATTAAAAGAAGCTATAGAAATAGTATCATCACCATTAACTATTGGTTGTTGAGTAGGTGTAGGTTGGAGTGTATTATCAATTGCATCAATAATAATATTACTTGTAACTTCTTCAAGCGGTTCACAACCTACTAATAATATCATTAAAAAAAGTCCGCTTAATTTCAAAAAGTTTAAATATTTCATTAGTGTGATCAATCAATTATGGTGAAAGACTGTCCTCATTGTAAATTTAAATTTAAAATAATAATTTTTTCAGGCTTATTAAATATTTTCTGTCCGTACTGTAACAACAGAATAAAAATTTAATCCTTTGTTGTTTTAACTTCTTTCAACATCTTACCATTTTTAGGTTTTGGAATATCTCCCCAACCATAAATATATTTTCCCATTTATATAACACACCTCCTATATGTCACTACTCACACGTTTTATAGTTATTATTTTATTGTTTTTTAAATGTTTTGTAAATTTATCCTACATAATCAAATTTCTTATCTTCTGTATCATTTGATTCATTATTAACTTCATCAATCAATACTTCTCCAGCTTCAAACAATTTCATCCCTATTGAAGATGCGGAATATGGGTCTAATACTATCCGTGATACCTCTTCTCTATCCCCCTCGTCTGTAACAATATAAAAAGTAACATCAACCTTCCCTGTTTTTGTAATGCCTTTATCTCTCTGGGAAGATTTAATGTTAGCAGTTATTTTTGCTTCATCAACGTAAATCGGTTTCTTCTCGGTCATATTTATTCTCAATCATTTGATTAAGTCCATCCATTATTACAGTTAAATTCATTCTACGTCTCTGATATTTAGTATACAATGCACTCAATTCCAACCCATACTTCTTAATCTCCTCAGTACGTTCATTAGTTTCAAACAGTTGTTTTCTAAGCCTTTCAAATTCATCTTCCATGTTTTTATCAAGCTTTGTAGAATCTGTTGACATTAACTCTCCCATCTTAATAACCTCTTTAGCAATATCAAATCCTTCATCTTTTTTAGTTAGGTTTGTATCACCAAACAAACTTGAAAACTCTTCCTCTTTTTCTTGAATAGGTGGGAACTTTAATTCTGCTTCTGTTCCCATTACAGGTAACTCCCCTAATTCATTGACTGCTTTTTTAGCTTTCTTACTCTTTAGGTTTTTCCTAATTCCTAATATTAATAAGTAAGCAACTATACCTAATACTACTACAAAGAACAACCAATTTGTTCCCACAAAATTACTTATCGTTTCTCCAATTGTCATATTCTTCTACCTCATTATATTTTTTTTCTAATTTATTCTCTTTAACAGTTCTATACCTATGCTTATAAAAACCACTCTCCCACTCCCACAACAAAATAACCAATAACAAAAATATAATAAAAATACCTGCCACATATCTGTTACCTAAAAACAATGCAACTATTGCAAACACTAATCCAATGTAAAACCAAGTGATAGTTTTATTTACTGCAAGATAAAAATGCCCAACTATTGATTTGGTTTGCCTGAATGGTTCAGTGCCTAAATACCAAAAAAACATTTTCAAATCCACCAACCATTCTTTGATTTTCATCGTTGTTGTTATTGACTTCTATCTTTATTAAACCTACTATTTCCTTCTCCAAGACTTATCTAAAAACTGGTCCCGTTTTTTTTGTAGCAAGGTGTCAAAAGAAGGAATGAGTTTAATGTCTTTGGTTTCATGACCTGTAACTCCTTCATCCTTTTCTTGGAATGTAATAATATCTCCTGTAAAAATATCTACCTCACAAAAGTATTGATGGACTATATCTATCTCTTCATCAAATATATTAACCCCATAACTTCTTTTAAATCCTGTTCCTTCATACCATTGTTTTCTGCCAACTGGTCTAACTTCTACATATCCTTTAGGTACTTGAGGAATATCCCCTATTGGATGTTTCTGTAAAAATTTTAATATATCATTTAATCTTATCATACATTCAAGGTAAGTTAGTTCAGATCTAGAAGGTTCAGGTTGAGATATAAAAAACAATACAATTGCCCCTGCCACGCCAATTATAATGATAGTTTTAGGTTCAAGAGTTTTGTTAAGATACATATATACCATAACAGCTATAAACAATCCGATAAAGAATTTACTTTGTTTGGAAAGAGAATGTAGTGTGGACTTAGGTCTAGATTGTTCCTGCTGATACATCTCATCTTGAATTTGTTGTACTGCTTGATCTGATTCATAATCCATAGTTACATATTCCTAATCTGTCCAGCCTTTTCAATTCGAACATAATTAACTAACATCCCTGTTGTGTATTTTGATTTATACTTATTACAACATCCTCTTACTGCATTGGTGCATTTTTGATTGTTATTCAAATTAGTATTACTACATCTGCTATTCTTATTAAAAATACATATTGGATTAGTTACTTCCTTCTGGCCTCTATCATATTCCATCCATCCAAAACCTTTACGAAGGAAGCGTAATAAGTATTCAACATCTCTGGAAAAGCGAATAGAATAACGTATTTCTAATTCATTACAACTAATAGCTTCATTGGCAACAGTTAATAATGCACTACCTTGATGTTCAGTTGCAATTACGATGTATCTTATTTCTTCTGCTCCCATTTAAATTTCACCTTATATTAGGTCGTTTTCGGTCGTTCTGTATCTTGAACCCAAAATTTATATTCATATAATAATAAAAAATAAAAAAATTATTCCTCATTGACATCCTCTTCCGGCTGAGGGATGTTTTCAGGAGAATATCTCTCTTCAAGTTCTTTTACCAACTTTTCTTTATAATTCTCTCTCATGTCCTCAAGCTCTTTTTTTGCATTTTCAGCTTCTTCAACCAATTCTTCCTGTTGGTTTTTTAACTCTTGAAATTTTCTTTCCAAAGTTAATAAATTTCCGACTAAATTATCAAATGCTTCTTCTAGTTCTTGAATACTATCATTGGTAACTACATAATCGGATTCATATTCTAGAATCTCCTGTACGAACTCTTTATATTTTTCTTGGATGTTGAAGTCCGTTAGTTTACTAGAAATAACTAAATCCAGGTAAGTTGAAACTAAATTAGTCCATGGCAAGTAATAGTTTTGAGGTATGTTGATTTCGTTCTTAAGTTTATCCTCGTACTTCTCTAATAACTTATCAGCTTGAACTTTTTGACTCTTTAAAGAGGATATTATTTGTTTATTGATCGACTCAATATTGTACAATTCCTTCCTAATCCTTGTTCCCATTTTTTTTTCACACCCGCACTATTGCGGTATGACTTATTTGTCTCACCGCACTATTGCGGTAGTTGTATATCTTAAAACCCGCACTATTGCGGTAGTTGTATATCTTAAAACCCGCACTATTGCGGTAACTCTGATTCTGAATCATAACCCATTCCTTCTTCTCCATCAACTCTGCCTCTAGCTCTGGCTACCTCTCGTAAAATTTCTACTGAATCCTTAATTGCTTTTTTCTTAAATTGCCTTTCTATTTCAAGTTCATAGAATGCCCTATTTTTTGCAGCCATAGCTGACCTATATAATCTTTCAGAATCTGCTATGGCCATAGTTAATTCTTCAAATCTTCTTGATGCAGGGGTAGAACCTCCTAAAAAATCTGTATACACCCAACATCTAGTTTTGTTTACTCCTCTTACTAAAAAAACCACATCAGTTGTAGGGTACTCTTTGACAATAAATCCATTTAAATCTTGGTCTTCTTTTATGTCATATATCCGTTCGATATCTTTACTCGGTTTAAGGATAAATTTAATCATTCTAAGACCTGTCTTTTTTTTAATATATTCTCTAGTATCTATTATCATCGCTGCAGTTCCGTCACCAAAGTAAACATAATGATCTAATTGATTAACCATTGATTTTCTCCATTTTCATTTTTGCTCTCTTTTTCATTTGATATATTGCATTTCTTTTCAAATGTCTTTTATAATGGCAATTTTTACAATATTTTATATTTGTTCTATAACGGTAAAAAACATCACCACAAGATTCACATACTAAACTTTTTAATACCCAGTTTGTACATAAACCAGATTTATTGAAACACCCTTTACACAAATAAGTAGTATTTTTTTTATTTCTAGTATCGTCATTTAATTGTTTTTTACACTTTTTACAATGAAATTTCGGAAGCCTTCCATAATTTACTTTGATAACTTTATCACCCATTTTATTGGTAATTACCTCCAAATTCGTCTACTGTGCCTCCTAGCTCAACTTGTTCGCTGGGGCCTATTTTCTTTTTTCTGCCCCAAATAAAGTACCCTATTATCGCCCCAATCACCCCAAAAAGTACAGAATTGTTACTTTTTGATGTGTTTGCTGCGGTTAAATCATTTTTACATTCATTTAATCTTTGCTCATTTCCTTGTAATACTGCAACTTGTGCTGAAAATTGCTCCTTTTCAGTTCTAAGACTTTCATATTTTAACTGTAAATCTTTAGTTATATTCTCAGAATCAATAATTCTTTGTTGTTGAATGTCCCACATTTCTCCATTAAAACCATAAGAATCATTATAACTTACAAGAAGATCATTACATAAATTTGATGATGTTTGATAAATAGTTGTTAAATCCTGATACCTGCTAACCATCTCAGAACTATCAACACAATATTGTGTTTCGTTTAATTCCCAATAAAGTGTTCCAACAAAAGTATCATCAGAATGGGTTTCATTAACATTCCAGGTATAATATTTTTCAAGACCATAAGGTAACATGATTCTAAATCCTGTGACGTCAGTAAAATCTACTGTGACATCATAAGTGATAGGGATAGTTGTAGTTGCTACAACCATTGGTAATAATAACACTAACATTAACACTAATATAAATCTATTTTTCATTCATCCACACCTCTTTTAAATATTGTTTAAAATTAATTTCTGGGTTTGAGAGTAAAACACTAGCTACTTCTTCTGGTTCTAATTCATAGATGTCTTCTAAAAATATAAAAACCGCTTTATAAATATCAACTGGTTTTCCTATGTAGGGATTTTCTGCCAGTTTTTCAAGAGCTTCATCCAATTCTTTTTTAACATCATCAGGCATTTCCATCTCTTGTTTTTTAAAATGCTCTGATTTTACTATCTTAAATTTCTTCATTTTATTAACACCTCTTTTATTTCTTCCATATCATTTGACCAAAATATAGATTTGATTTCTTCATCATCAAATCCTTCATTTTGTAAATCTTCCAAACATCTTTCAAAAACGATATAAGTAAATTCATGCAAATAAACTACTGCATATTCTTGATCAGGAAGATATTCTCTGACTAATTTTAGTCTAAATATGTCTTCTAATTTCAATCCCTTTTCCCAATCTTTAACATCTATTGGAAAATCATCATAGTCAATTATCTTATGTTTTGAAGTTATTTTTCCTTGTTTATTAAGATAAACCTTAACTCTTATAGTTCTAGTAAATCCCCCAAAATAACCTCTTTCTTTAATACTGTTTTTAGCGCTAGCTATTTTACATTGATATGAATGGCAAGAACCTAAAGTATCAATAAATTTCTTATGAATTTTCTTGTTTTTAATTAAATCAAATAAAACACTTGGAAATGAATCTCCCACTGTATAATTATGTAATCCATTCTTTCCATCTTTAGTTTGACATTCCATTAACTGCTTTTCTTTACATGCAGGACAGGTAACTTCAATGTAAACTGAATCATACATTCCCACAAGTTTCACCTTCCTTTTTCATTTCTTCCTCGTCTTCAATTTCTGTTAAATACATAGATATACATAATGGTGAATTACAAAGTATAGTTGCCTTTTTCTTTTCATTTTTTAATGGATGCATTATACAACAATCTTCAAAATCAACATTCTCACAACAATGATAACATTTCAAATTATTAAAATCTATATCTAGTGCTTGAAGTAATAATTTTCTTTCTTCTATTCCTAATGTTTCATATTTCATAAGGTCTCCAATATCATTTCATCCACTTTTGTTTGTGGAATAGTTATTTCTCCTTTAACTAAAATGTCTGGTGTTTTGGGTGTATTTAATCTTAATTGAACTTTTATAGGAACCTCTAAAGGAGATACTTTGGGCTTCCTTTTAGTCAACCTCATTGCACCAGTTTTCCAGTTAACAATGATTATTGCTTCAAATACTTTGCTTATCGATCCGTCTTCAGTCATTCCATCATCCCCAAATATATGGATAAAAATATAGCCATTATAAAACATATTATCCCCCATAGTCTATTATTAAACATGATTAAATAGATTGAAAAAATATATAGTGCAATCAATAAAATAATTGCGACGGTTATTTTTTTATTCATTTTTCCCTCTATTCAGTATGGATTGCATACCTATTGTAAATATATATGCTCTCAATTCCATCTCATTAGCCATTGGAGTTTCTTGTAATAAAATCTTAATTGTTTTCTCATATTTGTTCCAATTGATATCTTTATTTTTAAAACAAATTTGAGCTGGTCCTTTTTCTCTATATTTGGGGTTCATTGTCATTTTTTATGAATCATTTTATGGCAATTATTACATATTGGGATTAAAACATTATCGATTGGACATAAACGCTTAGGAATTGCATGATGATGTCCATCTGGCTTTTTATGACAACTCCAACATTTTTGATCATTAATCATCAAACAGATTTCTCTATTTTGTTCCATCAATTGTTTTACAGTTTTAATTTTTGAATACGATTTCATGTTATGCCTATAGTCAGAGATTCTGGCTCCTCCTCTTCGGGAGATTGGGTGAATAATATTGCTCCTAAAGTAAAAAATATTATACTTAACCCAATTGTTACTAATCCTGTTATATTGTTTAACAAATACAATACCCATACTCCTAATGAAGCAGTAATAAAACATCCACTAAAAAAAACAGATAATACTGGTTTCATAGATTATACCTCGCATGTAATATTAAATAAGCACCCATTATTAATGCCATTAATCCTGCACCTAAAGCTTGCCATTGAGCACCTAAAATATAATCACCAATTGCCCAACCTCCTATAAACATCATTCCTCCTCCAGCGGCTGCAATTAATACTTTTTCACTTTCTGATTTCATTTTGGCTCCATCATAATAAATTCAAACCCACAGGTACAACAAAACAATTTTGGATTTACAGCACTAATATGGACTTCTTTCTTACCACACGTTGGGCAGTATAAACATTCTTCCATTTTGTTCTTTATGAATATCTTTTCTTTTGATGTCATTTTGGCACCAACTCTTTAAAACACAATTCAAAAGTTTTCTTACATTCATCACAAGTCCACCATTGGTGAGGTTGACCTAAAGTTAATCCACATCCCATTTCGTTCCCACAACTAGGACATTTGTAAGATATTAAATGATTAACCCTGTATTTTATTCTTGATAATTTATATTCTGATTTCATTTTTCTTCCCCCTTTTATCCAGTTCATCTTTTAGTGTTTGAACTTCTCTAAGGGTTTTCTTAGTATTATTATCTTCTTCTTTTTCTAATTCTTTTTGACAACTTAAACAAAACAATTTTGGCATACATAACATATATGCTTGCCTTTCAGCACCTAAAACTGTGACTAAAATCAAATCTTCTATTGGTGCCATTGTTAATTGATGTCTAATCTCTTTCATTAATCTTTTAATTTCTTGGCTACTATCCTCAAGGGGTTTGACATATTTTTGTAATAAGTTCCAGTTATCTAATAACTTTTCAGTAGATTTAAGTCTATTTAAAGTGATCTCATTTAATGGATTTTTAGGTTTTTCTTTATTCATCTTCTTCCCTCATAGCATAATTAAATAATATTGCTCCAATAATAAAACAAAATATACTCAAAGATATGGTGAATAATCCAGTAGTTTCATTGTATAAATATGGCAACCATCCCCAAAAAGCGGCAGACCCAAAACAACCAGCGAATACTGCTGCAATTCCTCTTGAATGTCTATTCATCATTTTAATTCAATCACCTTATAACCATTTTCAGCAAATCTTTTTATTATTGAATGGGTAATATATGACATCCCTACTTCTTCTTTCCCTTTAATATTTATCTCAATCATTTTTCATCTTCCCATAGCATAACTTAATGATATTGTTCCCACAATCACCCACAATATAATCAAAGGTATGATCCACCATTCAAATATATTTATTAAAACTAAATAGAGCATCCAAAAGGCACTGACTATAACTCCACCACCACTTGCGGCTGCAATTCCTCTCATATGTCTATTCATCATTCTTCTTTACCAAACTCTTTCATTAATTGTTTATACCTTTTTTGAGAACATTTAGGACAAACTGATTCAACACTATTTGACTCTATTCTAAAAGAGACTCTTTTAATCTTATGTTTGAAACAACCCTCAATAATTATAGCTCCTAATTCATGTTCTAAATCATAAAGAGACTTAGGCACAAAAGGATAATGTTGTTGCATGTATTGTATCATTGCTCTTAATTCACTCATCATATTGATGTCCATTTCAACTGGGTATGTTGTTTTTTTCATTTTAATCTTCCTCAATATTGGGTCTGCAATCACAACACATCATACTATCTTCTGCACATGGCCTACAGTATTGTGTACCACAATCTTGACAAGTATGTGTGGTTTTTTTCTTTCCACAATCACAACTCATCTTAATCCCTCACATTTATCTAAACATTCACCCATCATTGAACTAGTTCTAAGTTCTTCTACACATAATTTATAACAAGCTAATTGTATTTCTGCTAAACTACCAGTAGAATTACTTGAAGGATCAACGGTAACTTTGTAATCTATGTTAACATCACATGCTTTTGAAGCATTATAAAACAATCCAGCACCTACAAATAGGAAGGTTATTATAATTGCTATCATCATTATACTCTCCTGTTTCATTGCATCCCAAACCTCTGGTGTATTATTAAATGGTTAATCAATTCTTTTTTTGTCATAAGTTTATACATCTCTTTATGTCTTTTAAGATAAGTTTCAACTGAACATTTGTTATTTTTATGTTTAAGAACAAAATGTAAAATCTCGTGTTTAATTAAAGAATCAATTTCTTCTTTAGTGGCTGAAATCTCAACCACATCATTATTGATGAACACAACTTTAAGTCCTTTAACTTTTTTAATGAATCCGCCTGTTGCAACACTAACATTACTTTTTTTATGAAGTTTATACAGGTACACTACATACTTTCCCTTATTGTAAGTTAAATTCTTATAAGGTTTAACTGAGATCCCCATGTCCTTAAAATCTTGCCATTCTGGTTTCATTCTTTATATCTCCTCAATCAATCCTTCATATCTTTTAATAAACCATTTCGCGAATTTAGGGTTGGCTTTAATATTCATACATTTATTACCATCTCTTAACTCCTCATAAGTTTGTTGTAAATCCCAATCTTCAGGCTGAGCAATTGAAATGTGCTCTTCCAACATATTAATTTCGTTTTTCAATTCTCTTATTAATTTTAATTTATCTTTATAACAACAAGGGCAAAATTTATTACTTTCAACTAAATCATTTGTCTTTTCCCAAAAATCATCTAAGGATAATTGGTGTTTGTTACAATAAGTATCTTGTTTCATTTAGAATAAACCTCAACAGTGGATAGATTAATTCCTGTTTCTCTCTCAAATTCATCCATTATCCATTTAAGTGCCCCTGCAGCCTTAACTGAATCTTCTGGAAGTTCTCTCATTACTCTTACAGTAATATCTTTAAGTTCATCCAATATTTCATGAGTTCCCAATAATATTTCTTTTTTATCTTCTTTCATTCTTTAGCCTTTGGTGCCTTATGTTGTGAAAAACTTGGAAGACTCTTGCCCACAAACACTTCATTAAGTTTAGATCTCCTTTTTTTACCATTAGTATCATATACAATAAAATGTTCAGTAGTATATGCAAGACATTGATGTTTATCTAAATCTTTAATTTGTGCTGCAATATGTGATCCTAAATTATACTGCCCTGCAATTTTTGTAGCTTCACTAGGATTTTTAAAACATATAAGATAAGTTGTGTTTCCTTTAATTACATCTGGCAATTCATTAAATTTCTGAGTAGCTAATAAAGTCCCAATCCTTCTAGGCCGTCCTTCCCTTACACAACGTCTTAATAATAAGTCACCACCAGAATTACGTGTATCTGCAGTACCTGATATTCGGTGACACTCATCAATTACAAGCAATATTTCTGATTGTTCTTTAGAAAAAATAGGGTCTTGTTTTTGTCGATTAAATAAATCTCCTGCAATGTATGAAAAATATATTGATAACAATTCTGGTCTATTAGATATGTATTCTGTTTCTAATACTGGTAATAAACCAGCATGAATGCATGCAGTAAAAGGGTTATATTCAATATTAATATTTTTTGAAGTTTTCCAAGTTATTTGTCCATCAGTAGAAATGTCTGTCATCTTAGAATCAAATAATGCATCAAACTCTGCTCGGATTTTGTTAGCTGTTTGTACCGGGATACTATGGTGTAAAGTCATCCTTTCTAAAATTTCTTCAGCTTGCATTTGATCTTTAGCTTCCATTAATTCTGTTTGGATGCTTGGTTGTCCATTTGATCCTTTCTTCAGAAAATATCGAGTACTATCTTTTAAATTTAAATACACTTTATGATTTTCAAGAATATCTTTAAATGGTATTGTGATATCAAATCCAACATTTCCCATAAATAATTTTTCATAATCTTCTTTTACTAATGGGTGAAAGAATACACACGGTAATGGTAATGGTCTTTCATTTAATCTAGATAAAGTTAATATTTGGTCATGATCACTATTTGGTAATGTCCATGGCCCTGTTTCTCTAGAAGAATCATTTAATATTGCTATTTTATATCTATACTCTTTTTTCCAAAAGAATCTGGAAACTAGAGAATGGAGTAAATACGATTTACCTCCCCCTTTAATTCCACTAATTAATATGGACGGCATATCAGGAGTATTTGGAAAACATATTATTTGGTTAGAATCAGTTATCATAAATGGAACTTCTTTAATGGACATTGGTTTAACATTAGCTTCAACTCCTTTCCATCTATTCATTTGTTGTCGCATAATCATGTCAGCATCTTTTGATATTGTTTTATAACTAATTCCAGTTCCAGTATTTTCTCTAGCAAATTTAGAATTGTCCATTACTAACCAATTTCCTACATTCATAGGTCCAGCTCTACGTCCAATTAATCTTAATGCTTTATTATAAGAATCATATTCAACATAATGTTCTTTAGGAATTTTACCTATATGTTCTCCAGTCTCTGTAACTTTTCTTAATAAATACATTACTTTTTGTCCAGAATCCCATCTTTTGTTTGGATGTATGGGCACAGAAATAATTACAAACCCTAAATCTTTAAGTTCATCAAACCTGTATATCTTTTTAACTTCTCCATGTTGGATGAATTGTTCACCTATACTAAATTTAGTGTTTGGTAAAGATATTTGATAAAGATCTCCTACTGGTTCTAAAACTTGTTCATCCCCTTTAAACATTTGAATATTATGGTCACTAAGAAATTGTCGTGCAAAAGAATGTCTATGATTCCTTTTTACTTTATCAGAAGCACCTTTAGGCTTTACCATGAAGATCCTCCACAGTTATTGTGTCACTGGTCGAAACATCCCTACTCTTAGATTCACCAACAGTATTATGGTGTTCCGACTTACTACTCGAGGAATCTTCAAGTATGGCAGAGATGAATCTTTGACCGGACTTTTTTTCTATTTTTTCAAACTTATCATTTTCTTCTTGATTAGCAAAAAATTTCCATTTACAAAATTTACAAGTAAGATATTTAATATGAATTTCATTTTGAGAATGATATTTGTAAGTAGTACTCCCTGCAGATAATTTATGAAAACCATACCTACAATACTTTCTTCTTAAATGTTTCAACTTTAAATCATTTGTAGATTTACTTAAATTAAGTTTCCACCACACAAATTTCCATCCCAATTCTTGTTTGAAATTCATTTATCCTTATCCTCTTCTACTTTACATAAAAAAACTAAAGAAATTTTATCACCAGAATTAATGTTATATCTATCAAGGATTTCTGCAGGAATAGTTGTTGTTCCGTTTTTATAGCACCCTCTTTTTCTAACATGGACTGTAACTTCTTTAATATCATATGGCTTAACATCTATCTGCATGATTATATATATTACATTCTACCTTTATAAAACTTTAGGCAAAACCAAGGTATTAATACTTGGTAAAACCCAGGTAACTCCCTGCAAGGTTTATAAGTCTAGAACTTAGTTCATTATTTAATTAACGTTGTTAGATTGCTGATGTTTCGTCACATTGGCAGGTTTATGATACTTGGGAGCTGTAAAATTGACTATTTTACCCAGGTTAATTCTTTTGGATTTTACGTTAGTTAATAATAATAAAATTTTAGATATTTTTAATCTTCAAGAATTGATGAGCTCTAAACTGGGTTGAGACAAAAAAAATACAATCGTTAAAAAAAACAATGGCAAAAAACACAAATTGGTTGTTGATCGGCCTAGTAGCAGTTTTAGCTTGGTTTTTAATCTCTGGAGGAATGGGAGATGATGAGCCTGCAACTGGAGGAACAACAACTGGAGCTGGAGGAACAGCATTAGACGTAGGATGTAGTACTACCCCCGCAGTTAGCTATGCAGTAGTTGATAAATTTTTAAATACTGCAGTCACTGTAACTCCCAACATTAAAGAAAATGGTTTTGCACCGGTTAGTGCCTTAAGTGGACCTACACCAGGATCAAAACTAGAGTATTGGGGAAATGCAAGCACCTATTTCGTAAAACCAGTAAAGCATACAACAATATGTGGAGCAAACCCACAAGTACAAGCAATGGGGTACAAAAACGGTACTTTAACCTTAACCGCTTTTGATTCTTCATACAATGCTTTGACTTCAGGTGGCGGAGCTAACAATATTACTGTAGCAGCAAATGATAACCAAGCTTTTGAAGTTAGATATGATGGAACCAAGAACGAAGCTAACATGCCTTTTGGTGGTTGTTTAATTGTAGAAGTACCTACCACAATTACTGGTGTAGCTATCGATGGTCTAACTGCAGGATGTCCTTACGGAGTAACTTATAGTGTTTCAGCAGTAACGAACACCTATAAAATGTTTACTATCCCTGACGGATATGACGCAGACGGAACTGGAGCTATCAAAACAATTTCTGGAACTTTGACAAGTGGAACTTCTAACCCTGTTGGAACAGCTAAATTTACCTTTATCCCAGCTAACTATTACTTAGCTAACGATGGAAACTTCGTTTTGGATATTGAGAAAACTGCTAACTCTGATAGTACTAGAACAATGTTGTCAACACCTGCTTTTACAGTTGGTTTAACCTAGAGCTGTAAATAAACTTTTTTTATTTTTTTTTATTTTTAAAAATTCCAACCAATAGGAGGTAATAAATAATTGTCATTCGTACATAATTTTGGAGCTTTTATCCAAAGAAAACAATCAGATTATCATATTCTCGCAGTCTTCATGCTAGGATTTCTAGCGATATCATTTAATTGGGAGTTAGCAGTTACATATGTTATATTAGTAGTTACAGATAAATGGATCTACGAAAAACAAAGTAAAGGGTATCCCATTTCATCTGCTGTAAGCAATTCAATGTGGGCAATTGAAGCAATAGCAACATTAGGTTTATTTTTAATTTTTTCAACATTTTTGGTGAGCACAGTTGCGCCACAACTTCTTTTTTCTGGGGGTGGTTTTATTGAAGGTGCCCAATCAATTTTTCAACTTCTATCTGCATCAACACCTATTCTTAAAGATAACACTGTTCTTACATTTCTTAGTTGGGCAATTTTTGTACCTATTATAGAAACTGTATTATTCAATGGAAGATTACTTGGATTTTTTATGAATAAATTTAAAGGAGTTACAAAAAATGATTTAGAAGTTAAAGGGTTAGCAATTTTTACTGTTGCTGCAACCTTTACGCTTTTTCATTTGACGTCGAAGGGCCTCGACTCGACCGTATTATTAATCACATTTGTTTTTTCTATTATGTCTTCTCTGTTAGTTATCCGCCACAAAAATTTAAAGGGAGCAATTTTGTTGCATTGTTTAACTAACAGCGCTGCTGTATTAAGCCAATTTGGATGGGGGCCATTTGCATGAGAAAATCTACTGGATTTATTGAATGCCCCTCTTGTAATGGGAAAATGAAACAAGGGCCTTTATGTAGGTCTTGTTCATCAAAAAACAAAGGTAAAAATTCCAAACAAATAGAAAAATTTTGTTTAGATTGTGATAAAAGATTAGGTGATTATAGGTCATCTAAATGTTCTAGTTGTTGTCAAAAAAATAAAATATTTACTGACCTCACTAGAGAGAAGATGTCTATTGCAAGGAAAGGATTGTGTAAAGGAGACAAACACCCTATGTATGGTAAATCTCCTTCAGAAGAAACAAAGAAGAAAATATCTTCAAAATTACTTGGAAGAAAATTACCTCTTGAAACTAGATTAAAAATGTCTGCATCTCGTAAAGGTAGAAAAATAGGTCCAATGAAGGAAGAAACAAAACAAAAAATGATTGCAACAAAATTAAAATATAATCCTATAAAAGGAATCCCTAGATCAGAAGCAACAAAAAAGAAAATATCTTTAAAAAATTCAGGAGAAAATAATGGTATGTTTGGTAGAGTATTAGAAAAACATCCTAATTGGAAAGGTGGCAAATCTTTTGAGCCTTATACTTTGGATTTTAGTAATGATTTTAAGGGAACTATTAGAGAAAGAGAGAATCATTGTTGTTCTATTTGTAATCTTCATCAGAGTGAATTAAAAACAAAATTATGTGTTCATCATATAGATTATAATAAATTAAACTCATTCCCTCAAAATTGTGTGGCTTTGTGCTTACAGTGCCATATTAAAACTAATTTCAATAGGGATTCTTGGAAATCTTTCTTTCAAATATTATTAAAAGAAAGATATGGTTATCAATATACTACAGATCAAAAAATACTCTTGGAGTTTGGATTATAAAATGGCAAAAAATTATAATTTAGGTCCATTCGGTTTTTTAACTAGGATGACTGGCGTTATAGTTACTATAATATCTAGTTTGTTGTATATTAAATATCCTTCAAATATGTTTTCAATACTTGCTGGGTTGGGTGTTTTGGTTATGACTTTAGGAGGGCCAGATTAAAAATGTTATTAATAATAATAATGTCGGTTGTACTTTTTTTAACTAAAGATAAAAAAGCCAGATTATTTTTAGGTATAGGTATTTTAGCATATATGTTTTTGAGAGGTTATTTTGGATTATAATGATAAATAAAATTTGGTTAAAAAAGAACAAGACAGGGGTTGTAGTTGGTGGTATAGTTGGTATCATATTTTATTTTATGGAATTGAATTTATTTAAAACTGATTGGCATTTTATAGAAAGAATAATCCCTGCAAATGGAGAGATGGTTTTTGTATTATTATATTGGTTAATTTATATTATTATTGGTTCAATATTAGGAGGATTAATTTATTCAAAATTTAAGAGGTAAAAATGGAAGATAAAAAGAAAGAAAAAAGAAATAAAATCATTGGAATAATATTAATTATTTTAGCTTTACTATTCATGTTCCCTGGGTGTGAATTATTAGAAGCACCTGCAAAAGAAGGGGGGATGATCACTATTAGGACATATGATCAGAACGGATATTTATATGTTCCACCACCACCTACAATTGGTGACAAAATTTCAAACCTGTTTAATAATTTAGCAGGATATTTAGGAGGATAGAATGGCAAAAAACAAAAGAAATATGAAAATATTGGTGGTTGTGGCGTTAATAATTGCTGCAATATTTATAGTCCCTGGGTTGATCCCGGATAAAGAAGAAAGAATGATACAATTATTAGTTTATGATGCTAATGGTGATGTTATTAATTTAATTGATTTACATAATAATAGGAAAGCAATAGTTGATGATTTAGCAAACCAAGGATGGGTTGAAATGATTATAACTGTTACCAATAATGGTGATGTACCTTTATTTAATAATATAGGTGATATTGTAATTTCTGGTCCTAAAGCTTTATTGGATAAATATGCTAGTAATAGTGGTGCGTTAAGATGTGGTACTGTTACTGATTTAAATGTAGAAGTTGATGAGTTTGATGCTACTATAAATTGTGGTGATGGTACAAACTTAAATGCTGATAATCCATTAACTACTGAAATTAATGAGGCAGAATCATTAATACAATCAACTGGTGTAAATTTCCCTGATGCTGAACCCCCTATTTTTAACGCTGTTCCTGTAAGTGATATTGGGGTTGGTAAATGGAACATTACAGCAACTGCAAAAGGTAAATTTACTAATGAATTTGGTGAAACAATTTTAACAGAGGTATCAACTGATAGTGTGGTCTTAAAGATAGAAAGAGACATAATTTCTCCAACAATATCGATATCTATTGAGAAATAAAATGGCAAAGAAAAATTATAAAAAATTAATCTTCATTTTAATTTTAATAGTTATTGGTGTTTTTTTAATTCCAAATTTTTTTCCTGAAAAAAATAAAAATATGATCACTTTAAAATTGTATGATGAAAATCGTCAATTAATATCTTTAGATGATGGCCGTTCTGCTATAGTTGATGGTAAGGCTGATCAACATTTCATAGAATTGATTGTTAATATAACTAATGAAGGGGATGTTCCTTTAGTTACAGAATTATCAGATATAAATGTTTCAGGTCCTTTAAGTTTAGTTAATAGATATACTTTACCTGCATTCCCTCCAGGAGAACTGAGACCACTAGCATGTACTTCTTCAGAACCAAATGTGGTTTATGGTATAAGGGCATTATGTGGTGATGGTGCATCATTAGCATTAGAAGAAATTTTGTCTGAATCTACAGGGTTAGTTCCTGTAAGTGATATTGGTATTGGAACTTTTTCAATAAATGTTACTGCTCAGGGAAGATATATTAATGAATTTGGAGAGACTATATTTACACCTGTAGAAAGTGAAGAAGTATCATTAATAATTGAAAGAGATATTATTGACCCTTCAATAATCGTGGTAATATTTAAATAAAATGGATAAACATAATAAAAATATAGTTATTTTAATAATTTTAATACTTGCAGCTATATTTTTATTACCTTATTTTTTAAATCAAGAAGACAAAGGTTTAGACATTACTTTTAGTTTTATTGATGCAAAAGGTAAAGAGGTTACTATTAGTAGAGAGGCTATTGTTGATGAACTTCCTAACCAATATTATGCTGAAATAATAATTAAAGTAACTAATAATGGTGATGTGCCTTTATCTTTACAAGAAGGTGATATTTCTTTATGGGGCCCTAATGCTTTGATGGAAAGATTTAATGTTGCTGGTAATGTTTTAGGGTGTACTTCTTTAATTGATGATCCAAACCCTGACTATGATAAAAATGTTCTTTGTGGTTCTGGAGTAGAATTAGGTGTTTCTGGGTTTGTAGAAATGTCTACTGGCCAAAATTTTCCTGATGCTGAACCGCCTATTTTGAATGCAGTTCGTGTAAGTGATATAGGGGTAGGGATACATAATATTAGAGCAACAGCTCAAGGTAGGTTTGTTGACGAGTTTGGTACTGAAGTTATAGCTTCACAAGCAGAAGATACGGCTACATTATCCATTTATCCAGATATAACATCACCTTCAATAATAGTGGAGATACAAAAATAAAATGGCAAAAAAAACAATCATGAAAAGGAGAAGGGATGGAGTTATACAGAGATATAATGTTATTCCTAAATCTGCACAAAGACAACTTATCAAAGAAAATTATCAGTCTATTGGTAAAGAACTAAAACGTTCAGGTAGAATTAGAATACCTGAAATTGGAATACTTTCAATAAAAAATATTAAAGCAAAAAAAGGTGGGAAAAAGATTATGATGTTTGGTAAAGAATCTATCACTAAATCTAAACCTGCATATAAAAAAATAAAATTCAGAGCTTCAAAAAGTTTGAAAGATTTAATATAATAATCCTAAACGGTTGGAAGTTTGGATAAGGCTGAAATGACGCTCGGCCTATAAACACAACACACGTCCTATATGTCGGCAGGATCACCGCCTGCCGTCATTTTTCAATAATGGCAAACGAAAACAAAAACAATATGTGGATGATTGGAATAATTTTATTAGTAGTTATTACAACATTTAACTCATCTGTTATGTCTAATGAAGTATTACCTGGAGAATTAACTCCATGGCAAACAAGTTATCAATCATCTGTACCTTTACTGTTAGACAGTTATGCTGATGATATTGCAGATACACTATATTATGATATCCATAACCCTATCATTGAAGCTGCTGCTGAAGAGATAAGGGCTAGTTCAAAAGATTCAATGGACGCAGTTAAAAAAACTTTAAAGTATGTGTATGATAATGTTGAATATGTTTACGGTGAAAGTGATGAAGCTTGTTTTAATGGTAAAGCTCCACAAATATTAGCTGGTAAAAAAGGGCAGTGCGACACCCAGAGTATTGTAGTTATTTCAATATTAAGAAATTTAGGTATTGCTTCTAAAGGTGTTGGTGGATGTGTATTACCTTCAAGGTGTGCATTACAATCAATTTTTATTGAAGAAATTCCTACTTTAACTAACCCTGCACAATATGAAGATTTGGATCCAGAAGAAGATGTTTTCTCAAGAGGTGCAAATTTAAGGTCAAGGGAAGGGGGATTACATGCATGGGCTGAAGCTTACATCCCTGGAGAAGGGTGGGTACAATTGGAACCTACTAGAGGTACATTAGCTAACTTAGGTTGTTATGGGTATCATATAGAATTATTCCCAAGAGATGATCAAAAAGATTTATTGTGTGTCAGTAAGAATTATGATTATGCACTATCTTGTCGTAATAATAATCTGGAAGGATTAAATGCAAACGGAATTGGGTTAGTTACAGAGGTACAACAATGAAAAAAAGACCATGCGCACATTATAAAATTGTACATACCCGAAGAGGTAGAAAGAAAATATTAGTAAACCCTACTATAAGAAAAAGAAAAATGGTTAGAAAAAGGGCAAGGTTTGATATGTTAAAACGTTCATTGAATAGACCTACAAAAATATTTCCTAGTACTAAAAGTAATAGTTTTGAAATATTTACTAATCCTGCAGGGATGAAATTAAAGAAACCTAAAAAAAGTTATGCTTTTGTTGCTGATCCTACTTATTTACCTACCAGAAAAACTCCACAATTAAAATTAGACATTCAAAGTGCACAAGAGTGGGCTGATTCTTCAGACCCTGTGATAAAGTTAGCAGGTGAGAAAAGATTAAAAGTTATATCAGATAATAATCCTACCACTTTTCCTAGAATGTCAAAACAAATATCTGATGATGAATTTATTAAAAAATTAAAAAGAAGGGCTAAAGAAAGGGAGGATAAGGAATAATGACAATTAAAAAACAAATCAATGTTAGAAAACATTCAAGGAAAATAAGGACCAGAAAAGGAATAAGAAAAGTTCCTGTTCATAAACATTCTAGAAGAATCAAGAAAACTTTTAAGAAAGCAAGGAAAAGAATTGTTGGTGAACGAAAAACTAAAGGAAGCCCTTTAACAGGCGGTGATGTTGAACCAACTGGTTTTTTAAAAGCAGGAGATGAAATAATATCTATATCTTCCCCACAAATAATTTCAAAACCAAAACCAAAATTATCTGTTCAACAAATTATAGATAAAATTGAAAAAGAAGAATTAAAGAGGTCTAAAGATCTAACGGCATTAAGGGCCCAATCCAAAGCTAAAGAAGGTATAGTGATTGAAAGGCCTATAACTCAACCAAAACCAAAACAATCAAGATATTTTGGAGGATATAAACAAACAGAAACACCAAAAAAAATAACTTCACAAGTTTCAAAATCTCCTGAAATGCTGGCATCTTTAATTAGACAACAAGAACTTATTAGTTTAAATAAAGATTTAGAAAAAGCAGGTGCATTTGATATCACTAAATGGGGAAAACCTTCTAAAAAAGAACCTGAAGTTAAAGAGGACAAAAAATATACTAGTCATGATTATCGCCATTTTGCAATTAATAAAATGAAAGAATTTAGTTCATTACAAGAAGAATTGGCTAAAACAAAAGGTGACCCTAAAAAGATAGAAAAAATATGGAAAAATAAAAAATTAACAACTAAATTAGATCAAATGGAAAAAAATGCAATGTTATCCCTTGATTCAGATTTTTCTGCAAGAGTTAAAGATTTTGTTAAGGGTATACGTGCTATTAAAGCAGACGCTAATTTTAAAGAAAGACAAAAAGCTAGCACATTAACTGATCCTGAAAAAAAATTAATAAAAGCTGGTGAAGATTTTACAAAAAAATTAGACTCGGGAGATTTTTCAATAGAAGCACTTGATCAACCAAAACATCCTACTATGGCTCCATGGAAAGATCCTTTAGCTGAACAACAAAAAGCTTGGGCAGAATATACTGAAAAAATGAAAAAAGGAGCTAAAAATGTAAAAGGGCCTATTACTGAAACTATTAAACCTTATTTAGAACAAGTTAAATCAAAGCTTGCTCAAGAAGAACATGGTTTGAGTGGTATTCAAGCTAAAGAGTTAGGTTCCTTAACAGCAGATATCAAAAAAATAAAGCAAGATAGAAAAATCTCTTTAGCTGCAAGAGAAGCAAAAATTGCTGACAGAATTTCTAGAATTAAAGAAATTTATAGATCAAAACAAGATGCACGTCAACAACAAAAAGAAATCAAACGACAAATGGATAAATTTCGAAAAAAATCTAAATATAGAACAAACAAAGAATTTGCCGAATCAACAGCATATAAAAGATAAAATGGTAAAAAATAATAATTTAAGGAATGTATTACTCATCATAGGGATAGTCGCCTTAATTTACTATTTAAGGTTACATTCAACAGGGACAATAGGTCCTTTTGAAGGTGCACAAGCACTAATACAAATTAGTGGTTAGGAGGGCAAGAATGGTATTTAGTAACAAACAAATTGAAAACGCCTCAGAGTGGTTAGTTGGAATAGGTGCAGCAAATTGGGGATTAACAAGATTTGCTGATGTTAATGTTGTTGAATTAATTTCAACAAATGAGACCTACCTAATGGTAGTTTACGGTCTTGTCGGTGCAGCAGGTTTGTATAAAATCGCAAAGTTGCTTGGCTTGATAAAATAAATTGGAGGAAATCTAAAATGGCAAAAATGACTAAGGCTGCAAGAAGTAAAGCAGCAAAGAAAGGAGTAGCAACCAAAAGAAGAAAGTATGGTAAAGACTTAGTATCTGCAAAAGGAGCGGCGTCTAAGAAGAGAAAGTTGAGTAGAAAAAGAAGATAATTGTAATGGAGGTAAAAGAAAATGAAATTTGACCAAAAGAAGGCTTTAGGAGCTTTGTTGGTAGGTGCTGGAGTTTTAGTAGGTACCCCTTTAATCAGTGGTCTAATCGCAGGAATCCCTTTCATGGATCAAGCATTAGTAGCTGGATTAACAGTAGGTGGACTATTAGCAGCAGGAGTATCAGCATTTGCAGTGACCCTCGCAGTAGAAGAATGGATGTAAGCCTAATTTACTGAGACTGCGAGGCAGTATGGCAACATGGCTACACCATAACGCCGTACAAAAATCAAGGTGTGGTCCCTTTTTTTTAATTGGGGCCATTTCCTTACTTTAATTTAACAAATGGCAATCGGGAAACAATTGGATTATCACATTGGGAATGTGGTAGGTAACTTTATTCATTCACTAGAAGTTAAATCAGTGATTGTAGCTTTAGCATTATATGTTGTTGGGAGTTATTTGTATAACGGAAACTTCCCAGAATTAAATCAAGTATTGTGTGCATTAATATTCATAAGCATATCCTCGTTCATAATCAGTGAATATATTATTTCAAAATTTCAATTAAATTCAAATATTGCATATATAGTAATAGGTGCAGGATCATATTTTGGATATTTTTTCCTAATGATATTTTTTAAATTAACACCGGGAATCCCGGTATTACAGGATCAACTATACAATGCAGGTATATTTGGAGTGTTAACTGCTTTATCATCATGGATGATAATTAAAGCAAGAGGTAAAAAATGATAGACTTAAAACAAATGTTCAAGAAAAAAACTACACAAATAGTGGTGGTAAGTATTATAGTAAATTTAATCATCTTGAATCTTGTTACTGGCTGGTTTGACTTAGTGTCAGCACTATTATTAGTAGGAATTGGATTATTATCATCTTCATTAATCAATTTTAAACATATAGATCTTAAAGCTTTTTTTATTATAGGTGCAGTAACCTCATTAGTGTATAATTGGGGTGGAACTTTAATGGGGTTATTTAATGTAAGTTTAACTTCAATATTACTCTCCTCTTTACAGCAAGGCGTGATAACTGTAATAGTGGCAAGAATTTTTGGGGTGCGAAAATGAAGAAATTAATTTTTCCAATCGTAATAATGATTTTATTAGTTACTAGTGTGGTGGCTTTAATACCTATTGGTAATATTTTTGAAAGTACTACTCATAGCGATGGTGAACCAACAGGTAGATTTGTTGGTGATTTAACTGCACTTTCGTCTGGACAAAGGGATTCTAGATTAGGATTTACCACCACTTCAGTATTTGAATCTCAATATTTTCATGATAATTTTTTTGGTGGGGTCAGGTATCTTAGTGGGCCTTTTCCCTCATCTGGAGTTTACACTCTTAGATATGGGTTACAGCAAGGGGGCACTTCACCAACTATGGCTTATCATTGTCCAATAGGTGAAAATTCGTATGCTTTATATTATAATTTAAGACCAGAAAATCCATCTTGTACTACTACTGGGTGTAATTTTGAGTTTGTGCCTGGTTCACAGTATGTGTTTGCTCATGCTTATCATAAAGATCGAAACGTAGCTATGAATAGTTTTGGTTACATAGCTTCCTTACCTGTATTATACTATATGTATGAATGTTTCACTTATGATGCCCCTGACCCATATGTTAAACACGATTATTATACCTGTGTTAATGGTGATATTTATTATTACGATTCTGATAATAACAGAAATGATGTAAGAGATAATTGTGATAATTCCCGCCCTTGTCTTGCTGGGCAAGATACTTGCCCTCCTCCAGGTGATAATTGTGCACCTTATGTAGTAAATAATCAAAAATGTCTATATGGTGATGTTTATAAATGTGTAAGCACAAATGGTAATTTAGATTGGTCAAAACTTACAGAATGTAATGGATATACTTGTGTTGATGCTACTGTTACTTGTGGTTCTCCACCTACTCCTGATTGTTGTAACCCTAATTTAAATTTACAGTGTGATGCTGGGAAAGAATGTATAGCTGTAACTTCAGGGGAATGTGGATATCTTGCAGGGTTTGGAGGTGTTTGTCAAACCGCTGCTACTGCCACTTGTGCTGATGGTATAAAAAATCAAGGAGAAACTGGAATTGATTGTGGTGGTCCTTGTACTGCTTGTTCTACAACTGCCACTTGTGCTGATGGTTTAAGAAATCAAGGAGAAACTGGAATTGATTGTGGTGGTCCTTGTAC
>Ga0180008_1000443_pt1 | contig 35818 bp, 66 predicted proteins | sample MM_PW_MetaG_FD_121121 | JGI IMG/M metagenome (GOLD analysis project Ga0180008, IMG submission 121121) | Groundwater microbial communities from the Aspo Hard Rock Laboratory (HRL) deep subsurface site, Sweden - MM_PW_MetaG | ecosystem: Environmental > Aquatic > Deep subsurface > Groundwater... | reverse complement strand
CTGCAACATTACAACTACCACCAAATGGGTCAAGTACAAAATCATTTTCTTTAGTGTTTAAAAGAATTAATTCACTCAAAAGACTTACTGGTTTCTCTGCTGAATGAATTCTATTCTGATAAGGAACTTGATGTTCAAACACATTCCGGGAAGTTTTTCCATTTTCAAACATTGGTCGTTCACCTTTCCAACCATAAAGAATAATTTCATAGTTCAAATAATGTCTTGTCTCTCCTGAATTATGTGAAAGAATATGTTTTTTATACCAAATTAAAGGAATTCGTTCAATGGAAAAGCCTACTGCTGTGAGGAATTGCTGACCCTCAATTACTTTTTCAGGAAAGGCAGAGTAAAACATATATATCCCACAGTTTGGTTTGAGTTTACTAAAACACTCCATAAGAATTTCAAGAGTGTCCATGGTGTTGTAGTCTTTATCATATTGAACGTAAGTTTTATCTCTTTCTTGGTGAACATTATCTTCAAGTTCTATCCCCCAAGGTGGGTCAGTAATAATTAAATCTACTGATTCATCAGGAATGTCTTTCAAAACAACTTTGGAGTCTCCTGTTACAAGTCTTATATCTGAATCTTGATAATCCTCAAGTTCCAACCAATTAGCAATATCTTGAATTTCAAGTCGCTTGAGTTTAGTAAGTGCTTTGCTTTTTTGTTTGATGTCTTTCAAATCTGGAGAAGTTTGCAAACCCTTAGCAAGTTTTATATAATGCACCACATCTGCTGGATTCATCCCAAGTTCTTTAGCAGTGTCTCTAATTCCCCAACCAGTTTTAGTTGCACCTGCTGATGCCTTTCCGTATTGTCGTTGACAAAGTATATGAAAGGAATCTACTAACCCTGCAAGTTCATGCCATAGAAAGTCTTTGCGAGAGAGGTTTTCTAAGAGTTCAAAACGTAGGTAGTCTTCTTCTTTAAGTTCTTCACGTTTCTTGACAATACACGGAATGGAGAGAAAGAAATTCTTTTCCTCCTCAGTAGGTGTGTGTTCATCCCAAACCCCTACATCACCATTAGAGAGAAGAGTATATGCTCGAATTCGTCGCTCGCCAGCAATCAGAATATAGTCTGTGTCTATAAATACATCATTACATTGGAGTCCCTTAGTAGCAAGGATACCCTTAGCGAGGGAAACTATATCTCCCAAGTCTCTTCGAGCACGAGTACCTATTTTAATTTTATCTATTTTTACGAGTTTTTGCATCTTTTTTATCTTCCTTTTTTAATCTAAGCCATGCGCCTCTACGCCAGCGAGTAACTTTGCCTGTTCCTTCACACCAACCGCAAACTTCATAGAGGTCGTGCCAATCAATGCGGTCATATAGAAGTTCGCCACCCCCGCCACATTCTTGACAAAGAAACCCATCTTTTGTTACAAAAATTTTATATCTTTGTAGACGGTGTTGCCATTTCCAAGTCAATTTAGAATAATTAATCTCTTTAAGAATTTGAGTCATAACCTTTCCCCTTTTTAAACCCGTCTATATAACCTTGTTTATAATCATCTTTAAAGTGAGACACAAGACTCATTATCATTACTCCGGCAAAAGCTCCAAGAATAAAGTAAATGTAATTCATTATTTTTCTCCTCCGTCTTTTGTATATTCAACTCGTCCACACAGACCATAACGACCAGAGAAACCTCCTGTAGCAACTGGACCACATCCACGTTTTGGATAAAAACCAGCTGCTCGTTCTGCTTCTATGAATTCTTCTTCGGAAACCTCTCTTTCTTGACCACGACATTGAATAAAATACTTCTTTTTATATCCAATTATCATTCCTCACCTCCGTCTTTACTCAATACCGTATCTTCCCAGGGAAGGAAAGGATCCAAAACATAGTTATTCTCAAACAAACCTTTAGGAACGTCTCGAGTGCACAAGTCAACGAATTGGCATGGGTTGGTGTGGTAATAACAGTGACTGGTGTTACAGGTAAAATGTTTCCAGAGAGAATTTTCAAAGGTGTTAGTTATGTTTTCATGGAAGTTAGAGTTAACACTTAGACTGAGCATTCTTGCCCAATGCATTATGTCATTAGCAATTATAGCTACTTCTCTTACCAGTTGTTCCTTTTCCCACTCAAGCACAGGAATAGGTAAGGTCTCTATGCAAGAATATGGTTCACCTGTTTTGGGTTTTTGAGGGTAAACACCTATTCCTACGAGATGACATTTGTTTACCTTTTCACCTGTAAGTTTCTCTGTTGCCCAAGCATAACCTCGAATAGAGTTATGTCCCCACCACTTTTGGAGAAATGGAAGAGGATTGCCACCAGAATTGTAGAGGTAGTAGGTAGTTTTATACTCAGCAATGTCGCCAGTGAGTAGGTGTCTATCTATTTTTCCACAATAGTCAATGTCTTGGTCCATAGGCACGACGAAGGTCAACTCCATGGAGTCATCATCTTGAACTTTAAACTCCCAACCTTTTTGTTTGATAAACTTTCCATACTGTTCAAGCAAATCCCTTGCACGAGTAAGTGTTCGTACTTTGTCGTCGGGAAAGTTGAACATGTTTGTAAATTGACTCATTGCAAGGTCAATATTGTTCCACCTGTCTACGATTTCTGACGTTGCATGAAACGCCGAGCCGAAGGAGAAGCCAGGTGAATCGGCTGTTGCTTTGCGAATTCCAAGGAAGTGTCGTAGAAAGTAAAGTCTTTGACAGTTCTGCCATGCTGCTCGTTGGGTGTGGTCGATTTTCATTTCGAGCCCTCCAATTTATCCATCGCATACTTCATGGAAACTTCATAAGGCGTGGCTATATACTTCAAATCCAGAGCATTTGCCAATGCACGTAGAATTGAACGAGTTTGGTTATGAGTTAACTTTGCCACTTTACAAGCTGGAATCAAGGCGTCAATGATGTATTCAAATTCAGATTTTCTCATCTTCTCTCCTTTTTAATATAGAATTTCCATAAACTCTTCAAAGACACCATCAAATTCAGTTTTAAATTCTAACTCTACAAGGTCGTATATATAAAAATCTCCATACTTTATTGGTCCCACTTTAACTGTACAAGACATTCTATTATACAACACAATATCGTTGACTTTAAATTTTGGTTCTTTCATTTATATTTCCTCCCTCCCTCACTCTCGTGACTTTACTTTGAAAACGTTTAAAGTTAAACTTTTCATTATTCAACTCAAACGCTTTTCCAAACTCTTCAACAATCACTTGAACACTTTGGTCAGAAAGAACAGGTAAGTTGCCTATAATTTCTGCTATGTAGTTGAAGTGTTGTTGGGTGAAAGTTGGCATTGTTGGACCTCCTTCTCTTTTAGAAGATTTAAAATTGCCTCTTTATTAAACCTCTTTGCTCCTGTTCCTTTAATCTCTATTCCAGGAATCTTTTCCTGCTTGTAGAGTTTGTACACATGAGCAACAGAATAACCTAAAATCTTTGCAACTTCTTTAGCTTTGATTAATTCAAGTTCATTCATAGAGTTCACCTTAATTGTTTAAAATTTAAACGATTCATGAATCTTCTGGCATTTCAATTCGTTCAACTGTAAAGTTCTGATGCAACCACCAAAGTTTCTTATCTAAACATTCAGGGCAACCTGCAACAAATCTCTTCTCTGGAATGTTAAAGTTTGGATGAAAGAGCTTACCATGAAACAGTCGTCCACAGTTAAGACATTCATAAATAGAATTATGATAACCCCATAAAATTTCATCCTTCTCTATACTAAGGGGTTTCTTTCGCCTTTTTAAAGATTCTTCTGCTTCGTTGAGTAGTCTATCTAATTCAAGGTCTATGTCGGTCATGAATTACTCCTCTTTAATGCCTCATACGCCGCCTTTGGGGTTGGAATTGCAGTACTTGAAACTGTTTGATATGTCCAAGTTTCTGTATAGTAATTAATTCCTTTGAAATAATAGACTCTTGTTTCTATTTTGACAGGGATTAAATTAACGCCAGAGATGTATCGCACCTCTACATGGGGCATAGTCAGTCTCTCATTGCCTCATGCGCCGCCTGCATGGCTTTATCTCCTCCTTCACAAATGGAAACCTCATATCCTCCATATCAGGATTTTCCTTTAACCACTTACACATACAAACATCACATATCAAACACCAACCACAATCAGGACAGGCTTCATGATTACCTTCGGGGCTGCCATCATCGCCATATAAGTCATTCATGGTGGTCATGGTTTTTCCTCCGGCAAGTAACCAAAGTCCATCGGGTAGCTGTTAAATTCCGTTAGCAACTGCCACTCCAATTCATAGCTTCTTTCTCGCTGCTTGGTTAGGGGTTTGCGGATCCACACCCTATACTCCGTAGTTACCTGAGTATCTGGGCCAAACAGTTCTTTGGCTCTCTTTTCCAAGAGTTCTTTCATGGCCCTTTCTCCAGTGCTGCCCGAAGGCGAATTGCATTTTGAACAAGACCATCATTATGCCAAAAGATAGTATATTCCCAATATTCTCCTGTGCAGACGACAACCCCTGGTGATGGTGTTTCTAATTGCCTATATTCCTCCCCCCTTTCTGCTTCTGACAACATATTTAAAATGTCCACAATATCTTCATAATCCTGCTCCCTCACCACCACCATCCCCTCCGGCAGGGCAGGGCAGGGGCAGGATGCATTAGGATAGGGGTCATCACAATATTGGTTTTGGTTTTTATCCATCACTTCTCCTCTCATCACCTTCACCACCTCTGGGATGGTGAGGAAGGCACGGGCTTTTAATGCGATTGGATGACTGGTCCCATATTTGAGAAACGAAAAACTTCCACCTTGTGAACAATACTGTGCTATCCCCACCGCCTCCCGCAGCGGTTCATCCTTGCAGGCGAGTTCGGCTTCGTAGCATTGGTTACTCCTACTAAAACCCTCTGAAAATCCTATCGTTTTACATTTCCAAATACGTATTGGATGATAGTCAGATTGTTCGCCCCATAGTTCTTGCCCACAAAACGGACATTTATCAGTCATGGTTTCTCCTCCACCAGCCCCAGGGTGCGGGCTTGGGTTAAGGCATCACGGGCTCGGTCTCGGATAGCCTTCTGAACTTCATTATCGGGAAAAGAACACCCCTCGGCTATGTCTTGTAGGGCCTTCTCCAGGGCTTCGTTGCGGGTTTTGAGGGTGGCAAGTTCTTTATCAAGTCTTTTAGCCCTATCAAACTCCTCTATAATCCATATCGGTAATTCTCCCATCACTCCTCCTTGCCGGTATTACCCGCCCTGGCGGGCGGTGAAGCTACAGACAGCCGCCAGAACAAGTCCTTTTCATAACAATCTTGACTTCGACCTCCAACTTCAAGTGTTCCACAAGTGAATCGCTTTAAGTTCGACGGATTTTTTACCCCGTTCCAAGGAGAGCCACAACGTTTACAATTACTCATCACTTCCTCCTCGCCGGTGTTTTTCCCAGTCTGCCTTGTTAATTCAATCCGACTTATAACTCCGTGTTGTTCCAAACAAGCCACACCCACACTAACTAATTGTATAATTTCTAAGATGGCTTCCTTATCTCCTTTCTTATGAACCCATGCCTCAATGGCCTCTTTGAGTTCAGATTGCATTATTAAAAGCCATTCACCCACAGTATGGGGATGATTTTCTATTGTTCCCCATTTTGTATCTTGATATTCTCGCTCGTTTTCGATGGCTTGAAATGCTATTATCCTCCCTGCGTTATCGAAGTACCTCATAATTATTCTCCTTTTGATATTATTTAATTTGCTGGTATTACCCGCCCCGGCTGGTGGTTAGTTTCTTTTTCTCTATTGTCTTTTTTTATATGCGTATTATTTCATCGTGAATTCTTATTCCGCATTCATCAAACATCCTATCAAATTTTTCCCCCCAATATTCTATTTCAACATAATCCTCAGTCACAAGATTGGGATTAAGTTCTTTTTCTTGTTCCGAAACAAAGCGGCCAGTAGTTTTTGAACGATATACTTTAATTTTCATACCTCTCTTTCCCTCTTTCATCCCACCTTAGTAGCGCCTTGGGGCGGGCCTAAGACCAACTCCACCCTTTTCCTTTACATATTGGACACCAGAAATTATTAGGCGTGTCGTCGTCAGGGTCACAGAGTAATTCGCCAAGTCTGCCTTTGAAGCCGCAAAAACACTGAACACCAAGACGTAACATCTTTCTGCCTGTTTTATTTTCCGGGTCTCTGACCCATTCTACTTCTGCCTCCTTGAACAATGTTATTGCATTTCCAGGAGCAGCCATTGCGTTCTCCTTCCATCCTGCCTTAGTAGCGCCTTGGGGCGGGCCGGATTCTTAGTACCGACTTGGGTCTTTGCAAGGCCATAGCGTGCTGGTAGGACAAAGACCCCTCTATGGATGCCGAGCCAGCCACGGTTTTGAGCGCAAGCATCCATATTGGACATGAGTCCCGGTTCCCGCCGGGACGCCGCCCCTCAGCGCATTTCGTTTCCCCTTACTCCGACCAACACCTTGTGAGTTGAACCCTCTTAATGCTTGGGTCTTTTCTGTCTGCCACTTCTCTTAAACTCCCCCAAAACCTCATACCGACCATCTTATCCAAGTCGATGCTACCATCTGTGAGATACTCATCAAGAACAGTTACTTCACCTGAATGGACAATTCCTGCACCGATATTTGCAAAGAATTGATAAGTAAACCCCACAGGGTCATAGGGTTTCTTTGCTTGAGCAATCTTTTCAGGAGAGGCCGAGTACATAGTCCGATGGAAAAAAATTCTCCCGGATTGCTCCTCTGGCTCCATCACTCGAAGCATCCAATTAATGTAAGTCATAGTTGCCTCTTCATCCGTTTTGTCGGCAAAAGTAGAGAGCCAATCGTTTGGCTTGCCTACTTCGAAGAGGTAATCACCCACTTCCATGTCCTCGAAAATCTTTCTCTTTGGTCCAAGGTCTTCAAGAATCATTTTTAATCATTCTCCTTTAGAAGAGCCATAGCCTCTTCAAATAACTTATTCCGTTTTTGTTTAGCGACCTTACTTTTACTTTGCAGTAAAGGTGGTCTTTCCCGACTTAGTCGGAGTTTTTGAAGTTCTTCAAGTAGGGCTTCTTTTAGTGTCATGACGCCAGTTTAGTCCTCCTTTTTAGACATGTTTTTAGACAAGACATCCACAAGAGATAAGTTGTCCTTCACACTTTGGACACCGTTCAACATCACAACCAGGATGATGATAATTTCCATGTTTTATGTTACAATCATGGCAATGACCAGACGGCTCATCGAAATGATATGTAGATGAAGGTAACGAAGTCCCATCAAGATAATTTACAGTCTTGTTTCCATCACAGTTATCAACATTCATTTCTTTATTACACCAATCACAAGTTGCTGCCATCTTAGTCCTCCTTCTCTGCATAATAGTTTATAGTGTCAAGAATTGCACAAACACCTCGTGCAATAAAATACCAACCAACAGCAATGAGGAAGAAATTAAGTGCAAAAGGGAAGATAAAGTCTTTCATCCTTCCACCTCCACATCTTCAAGTGCAACTCTGCACCGTCTTGGAAGTAAATTCTCAAGCACTGCAAGTGATTCAGTAATTACAAGGTCGCTTTCTTCTTGAGAGTTAACTTCGACTCCTTCCAAATCCACAGGAATATAGTTCTCAAAGTAAACAGTAATCGTCTTTTCTTTGAAAGAATACTTGTCAATTCCTGTAATTTTAATTATAGGTTTACAGAACACCATACCCCAATGTTTGGGGTGTTCGTTGGGTGGGTTGATAGGTCGTTCTGGACAATGGAAATTTGTTGGTTTGATTTTGTCATTCCATAGTTCAATCATGTGGTTTTTCTCCAGTTCTCAAGAATTGTAATCCAGTCCTCTTCCCAATTACTTGGAAGAGTAACTTTAGCAGGTAGAAGGCTTAGCGGCACCTGAGCATCCCAATACTGACTTGGTTGAAAATGAATTACCCTCACTTCTGCCATTTCAGGGTCTTTAGCGAGAACACTTGAAGGAAGGTCTTTCCTTAAGTCTTTAGGTGCTTCAACAGACTTAGTCTCAAAAGTCATGAATCCCAATATATCGAAAGATTGGAGAACTTGTTTGTAAGCACTCGTTGCGCTACTTCCTCTAAATGCAGGAATGTATCTATTAAAAGGGTCTTTTTTAATTTTTAGTTCCACCATATTTAGATGACAAGTTGCGATTATAGGAATCCCTATATTAATAATCCCTCTCAACCAAGTAACAAACTGAGTTGTAATCCGTGACCAAGTGGCTCCAAAGTCTTCTGGAGGATAGTCAAAAGGACTTTTTTTCATAAATTCAGTATAACTCATATCATAGTGCATATTAAGATTGTCAATTCCAATCCAACTATAAATTGGTCTATCTGGTTTTATAAGAGCTTTTAGAGCCTCTAAGTCGTCTTGCCACTTAGTGATAGAAACAACAAAACCTGAAAGGGCTATATTACTTTCAGGGTCAAGTATAAGTATAGGTGGTCTGCCTTGGGAGTCAAGATATTTCTGTATGCTCATAAGAAGAGAGGATTTACCAACTCCTTGCTCACTCATTATGAGCCACTTAAACCCCTCAGGGTCAAGGATGGAGAGTCGAGGTGAGGTAGGGAGAATCATTTATTTAGTCTCTTTCTTTAGGCAGTTGAGACAGTTTATAATCGTTTGCACACTTTCGTACTCTTCATCACCCAATTCAACGTAACCAAGTTGTTCACCTTTCTCAATCCATTTTAGACATATATCACAAGTGGTTTTTGAAGTGCAAATTGCAATTTCGCCCTTTACTTTGAGATAGACTTCTCGACTCTTTTCCATTTAGGTGGTCTCCTTAATTGTTTAAATTTTAAACAATTTCTTTCTTCTCAACTTTCCATGGACAGTTTCCAACCTTGTGAATTGCAAACCAATAAGTGAACGCATAGTCTTCTCCTGTTGCACATAGACAACTTGCCATTGGAAGGTTATCTTGACAGTAATCATTACAAGAAGTTTTTGTAAAGTGTCTTAATCTGTAAACATTGTTTTGAAGTTCTTTGTTTTCGTTTATACCTCCTGAACATGAAGTGAACGAAGCTGAAAAGAAGTTTGAAGGGTCGAGACTGTTCATATGCTTCTTTGTGAGTCTAAAAGCACGGTGTAAAAAGTGTTCATACTTCCTTATATATTCTTTTTCACTTATCTTTTTTGGTTTAGCCATTTTATTTTACCTTTACCACCTTCCCACCCTCCATCCACGCCTCTGCATACCACTTATGAGGCTTGGGGTAGTGTGGACCTTCGAGGTAAACTTTGCCTGTAAAGTTAGAGAGGTCTTTTCCAAATGGACCGGGTTGAAAGCAGGAAATATGTTCCTGGTTGTCTATTGCCGCTTTTAACTCTTTTTAGTTTTGAAGTTTTTTGTGGTGTAGGCCATTTTAATCAAACTCCTCTCCTGTAATTTTACAGTAAATCCAATATCCTGCTACAAGTAGGTGAACTAACACGAAGGAACCAATTATTACTCCACCATAAATTATAAACCCCAAAAGCAGTCCGTCCAAATTCATTTTAGAGCTCCTTTCCAGTTACAACATCAATTATTGTCATGTCAAAATTAGAGTAAAAGTCCTCGACAACAGCTTCATGGATAGTTTCAAATTGTAGAAGTCTGTGGTCATCAAACTCTACCTTTTCAAAAGTTAAACTTTGACCTGCATACTCAATTGTGATGTCTACTTTCATTTTACACCTCCCTCAAAAGCATTTCCACCTCTAAATTCAATTTCTCTTTTCGAGTTAACTTCACATTCAACGACACTTTAGGTGCAATATAAAACTTCTTACTCCTCATTCCCAATTCTCGAATTGACTCTTCGGCAATTAACATAGAGTATTCAGCTGACAAGTGATTACTTATCTTTTGAATTTCAAGCTTGCGAGCTCGAATTTCTTGAAGCGAGAGGAATACTTGTTTACACTTGGGACAAGGGGTGCGTTGAGTGATGGTGAATTCATGGTGGCAGGTGCAGATGATAACTTCGGGGAGTTGGAGTTTCATTTATTATGTCTCCTCAATAGATATGATATTGGGTTCTTGAACATCAGGCCAATCAGGAGAATAGGAACTGCTACAAAAGGGATTGTCATCGGCTAAAAATTTTTCTTTTGTCTCCTTTTCAGTTTCTGCATCAATAAAATAATCATGGTGAGTTTTTGTTTCTACAATAATTTTATAGTTTTTCATTTTTTCTCCTCTTTTCTTTTTTAGATAATACGCCATGCTCTTTTATTATTATAAGGTATAATACCTTCGAAACCCCAAACCTCAGCATAATCACCCTCAACTGTTTTAACAAAAAAAGAGTTGAAATTTTCACCTTGTGCTTTTTCTAAGCTTGTTAAACTTTTACCTAGGTGCTCACGAACCACTTTTGCATCTTGGGAGTCATTTACCAAGGTCAATTCTTGATTTAAACTTCCAATTAATTTATTCATTTGTTTTCTCCTCTTTTCCTTTTTATTATGATAGCAACCAACTAACCAAAATACCAGTTATTATGAGTATAATAACACCCTTAGTTAAGCTTTCTTTATTATAATATTGTAGTTCTTTTATCATTATTAAGCCCTCTAATTGTTTTATTTTTTAAAACACTATACAAATTTATAGTTGCATCTTTTCCTTTTCATTTAGGCTGCGCCCTTTCCAATTTTATCCCTTCCCTGATTTATATGCAATAACCATGCCATAGAAGCGACAAAAGCGAAATTTAATTTTGCCTTTTATGGCAATCCAGGATGATAGATTGCAAGAACCGGGCCTTGCCCTTACCTTGGCTATTGCCAGGATATGATTAAAGCAGCCAGCAGGCTTAGAATCGGTCAGATTTCAGATTAAAGCCAGGCTGAAGGCCGGTTTGTGCCTATATAAAAGGAAGAACATTAATTGCAAATATCATGCCAAATATGGTTTTTATGGTAAATTTAGGCTTTTGTGTCAATTGGTCCAATTTATTGCATTATTAACATAAGTGTCTGAATTTATTATATAAGTTTTATATAATAATATCAATAACTTATCAAATGAATTATCAAATTGAGAAACCTTAAAAAGTCTAAAAAGCTAATTAATTCAATAACTTATGGAAAATCTCAGTAATTATTACTAAAAATTGGTTCAACTTTTTGAACTGATTATACAGTTATTTAGTATAGAATAATATAATATGGTTAAATTCTTGAATAATTTCAATAACTTAAAACGCTCTATTTTTTGAATTTATAGCACTCTATTGGCACAATAACTGCAAGCATATTAGTTAGCCTTTCGGCTGATTAAAAACCTAAATTTAAGAAGGAGGAAAAAGATGTTTGAGAAACTTTCAGATAAAGATAGTAAAGGAACTTCTCTACTTGAAGCAATAATTTTGCGTATTGTAAGTGAAGGTCTTGATAAGATTTTGGTGAATGAGAATCAAGACACTTTACTTGACTTAATCAAATATGAACTTGATAAGAGGTACGAAACTCAGAAGGAAAGTTATTAAGGTCTTACCCTTGGCATTAGTCAAGGCAAAAAATAAAAGTAAAGGGGAATTAAAGTTATGGCAAAAAGTGAATTTGTAACCCGGAAGTTTACTCCGTATGTTCCTGGTATGGAAAATGACTTCGAGTTTGAAGCCGTAAGTTTTCGGCGCAAAATCTCAGATGCTGCCTTCGGTATAATCAAGTTGACTAACAAGGAAGGTGCTGTGCTCTCGGCTGACATTTGCAAGAAGTATAATGTCAAACCGATTGGCGCAGTTGCACCTTCGGGTCTCAAGGGAATTAACAAGGCATATGTTCTGGCCTTGATAGATGCTGCAAAGAAAATGAATATGACCCTTGAGGTTGCAATCGAGAAGTATAACACAAAATTCCCTGAGCACGGCTTGACTTTAGAAAAAGCCAAGGAAATTCAAAAGAACTCTGCTCAAGCGGCAAAGGATTTACTGGCGGATTAACTTTTAACTCTTTACTATGCTCACAAGAGAAATTTTGTGAGCATAGATGAGGAGTTAAATGACTAAAAGTGAGGTAAAAAGTTATGAAAGAAACAATCGAATTATCTTACCATGAGGCGTATGGAAAGTCTTTGCATTTTGTTAAAAAATTTCCTCAATGTTTGCCCATTGAGTTGTTTTTACAACTTGATGGCCTCTGGGTTTTTCGGATGATAAAAATAAACCACGAACAACGCAAAGAAATATCAGGTTTAATATATGAGTTTGTATTAAATCCTGATAATGAGGAGTAATTTATGAAAAAACTCCTTGAATTAAATCGCCTCATTGCTAATTGTAACACCTTAGCTCAAGGTGTAGTTAAATCTCATTATAACCTGTTACAAGCAAAATACGACCGGAAGAAAGAAACTTACAACTTTATGCTTTTTAACGGAACTGTAAACAAAAGGGACTATAACAAAGTAGTTAAACAAGACTTTAATGACTTGCTTGAGAAGGTAAAGAAAATTGCCTTGCAAGTAAGTTAAAAAGGAGAAATAAAATGAAAAAAGTTGTCGAAATTTATCATCGTGCTAACAAACTCAAATCAGGGTTCAAGCCGTTTCGGGTAAAAGTCTTAGAGCATCCAGATAAGGGAATGAGATTTGCCGGTTATGAGTTTTCCCCTCACTTCTCATATCACTGGACCGAACCGAAAGCCAGCGAATTAACTTTTAACCGTCTCCAAGTTATTCTTTGCTTGAGGAAATTTCTTGAAAAACTCCAAAAAACTTGTTTTGGATCCTAACTTTTAACTTTAAAAGGAGAAATAAAATGAATGAAAAGCTTAACAGAATTGAATTAACTTACCATGAAGCTTATGAGAAGTCTCTGGTTTTTGTTAAAAAAAATCCAGATTGTCTCTCTATTGGATTAAACTTAGAAACGGGAGGTCTATGGACATTTCGTATGATGAGTCTTAATCAAAAACATGATAGGGGAATGTTAGGTTTAATATATGAATTTATGTTAAACCCTTAATGAATTTTAACCTTTAACACTCCCCAAGTTATTCCTTGCTTGGGGAGTGAATTAAGAGGAGAAATAAAATGAAAATTTATCATCCTGCTAAAAACTTAGGTTGCTTAGGATTTACTATAACTAAAAACCTTTATTTTGATTTTTACCGCCAAGGTTTTCGTGGGGAATTGAAAAGGGGAATTGCTATGTTTTTAAGGTATAAAGAGAAAAGATTTACAATTTCTCTTTATCCTAAGTTTTCCTTTAATCCTTGGTATTAACTTTTAACTTTTAACCTTCCCCAAGTTATTCATTGCTTGGGGATTTTTTTGTCTAATTTTCTCAAACCTTGGATTTTAGCTGGCTTGCCTAAATTATGAGGCTCTGAGAGCCCCGTGGCGAGCCTAAAAGGCTCAAGGCAATAGTGTAACCAAGGGTCTTTTGAAAAATAAAGTTATTATGTCAACTAAAATGTTTGGGGTTTGGCATGATTTTTGATTTAAGTTTTGAAGGTATGTGAATGCTCACTCACATTCAAGCTATTAAATTTATTATGTTTTTAGCTAAATTATGCTGATTATTACCTTTTTGGCTAAGTATTTGAATTTATTAAACTTCGTAAGTATGCCCAGTTATTAGACAATTCGGTAAGTAGCTGATTTTACTTGCATGGCTTTCTAAATTCATTTATCTGGAAGCGTCTAAAATTATTGGATATTTAAGGTTTAGAAATTTAGAAGGAGGAGGCAGGGATTTTACACTTTATTTTACACTTGTGTAAAAAATTTTACACTTTCTATACCTATACTTTTCCCCCTTGGCACCTATTCTATACTATTTTAATATATATATATAATATATATATATATAAGTATAGGTATAGAAAAAAGAAGAGCTTGTGAATTTGTGAAGTTCTATTCCCAAACAAAACTCTTAAATCCTAAATATTCAATAATTTCAATTACTTCCTCTAAATGCTTCTAAATAAATCCCGGATTTTTTGCCCTAAGTTATTGAAACTATTAATAAATTAACTTTTCAGAGACTGTGAAATATTTAGATTGCAATCCCGGATTTTTATGATAAAATAAAGCAAGTTATGAAATAAAAACAAACACTTAAGGAGAAAACTACTATGAATTTTGTTTACCTGGCTTATACTGATTTATATGTAAAAATTGGCAGGACTAAAAATCCTAAAAAGAGAATGAGTGATTTGGTTAGTGGTTGTCCACTTAAATTAAAGATTATCTTTAGAAGGGAAACTCCTGAGTTAAATGAGAGTGTTCTACACGAGAGGTTTAAAGAGCACCGTTTGCATCATGAATGGTTTAATTATCATAATGATATTAGAAAATTAGTTAATTTTTTTGAGGGCAAGGTGGAAATAAAAGTCAAACCCTTTAGAGAAAAGAAAAGAGTGAACTTGTATAGAACTGATGCAAGTATAGAAAGTGAAACTACTCAAGAACCAGTGAGAATTATAAAAACTACAAGAATGATAGATATGCCAGATGCGGAAGAGAGTATAATTTTAGAGGATTAAGTATTGCATTAATCATGCCAACTTGGGCATGGTTTATTTATTTATTTACTTGAATTTTGGCATGATTATTGCATAGCGTAGAGTGCTATGGTTTATACTTGTCCATGCCTCAAGGCATGAGCAGTTAAAAACTCAAACAATCACTCCCTTAAGCACTCCACCACTCCACCCCTCTTACTACTCTATCAATCTATATTAATTAACTCTGCTTAAATTTACCTCATGCCTTGCTCTACTCATAGCTCTACTACCCCCCTTGACCCGAAGAATGAGAGGGGGAGGAGGAGAAAAACAACCACTCACCCCCCCACATAGTACTACATAATCGTTTAATTTAATTAATCGAAAGTAAAGTTTTGGGGGGTTTATAAATTGGGTTATAATGTTGATATGGATAATTTTGAAGAAGAAACAAAGGAATTGTTAGAGGTAGAAGAAACCCAAAGGGCAGTAGAACCTGTACGAATTCTCTCCTCTCGAAATGTAATAGAAGAGAAAGTAGACAGTGCAATCGAAGCGGTGCTTGATGCAAAGCCTCCAAAAGTAATAATGGCTGAACTTGAGAATGTGGATATTGAGAAGTGGAGTAGGGTGTTTGCAAGAGTGTATGCAAAGAAAACTGTAAAGATTGATGCGAACATTACGGCGATGGGAATACTTGCCATGTTTCCTGTAGTAGAGGAGATGTAAAGGAGGTTTTGTGTGTCCTATTCTAACTTTTAAAGTGATTGGCAAAACCTGGAAAGATACCTGGAATTTCTACAAACTCCAGAAAAACTTAACGGAGTCGTTAATGTTTTATGGGAAGGATTGTTAATATAAGAACTATAATTAGCCACGTGGACCTTAGCAGGGAAGGTTTAGAAGGTCAATAGTTTGGTCTAGGACTAAACAAGCCTTCGACTCATGGTGCCTGTAGGGTGTGCACCCCTTGCCATGAGGATTTTTATAGAGTAGGGGAATTAGAATGATTGAAGAATTTATCTACTACTTCATAGGGTTGATTTTTATAGGTGTAGTGGGTAATGTTGTTTATGAGATGTTATGAGCCGACCAACTCTTACATTCAAACCCCAAAAAGGTGCAAACTACAAGAACAACTATAAAGATATAGTTGGTCAATTAAACTCCTATGCCTACTACAACAATATTGTAGATTTTGGTTTGACTTGTAGAGACCTTTGTAAAACAGATTTGTTCTTTTTACTTTACTTTGTCTTGGGAAGGAAAGATGTTAATCATCCTTGGATAGTAGATAGAATACGTGAGGTTGAGGAACTCCATGAGGATACATTAGACCTCTGGAGCCGTGAGCACTATAAAACGGGTATACTCACTTATGGTCTAGTCATTCAAGAGCTTCTCAAGAACCCCGAAGAACGAATTTGTATTTTCTCCCACACCAACAAAATAGCTAAAGCCTTCTTACACTCTATTAAAACTACGTTCGAAATAAACGATTTACTCAAAGTTCTCTTCCCTGATGTTCTCTACCCTAAGCCTGATAGTCAATCACCAAAATGGTCGTTGGACGAGGGTATTATTATACGTCGGCAAGGAGTCTACCACGAAGCCTCTGTAGAAGCTTGTGGCTTGGTGGATGGTATGCCTACTGGTAAACATTATACTATTAGAGTCTATGACGATGTAGTCACCCAAGCCTCTGTCTCTACTCCTGAACAACTTAAAAAGGTCTCTGATGCTTTTGTGCTTAGTCAATTCCTCAAAGCCCGTGGAGGTAAGGTAAGAGTAGTAGGAACGAGGTATCACTTTGCAGACACCTATTCAGAGATGAAACAAAGTGGAAGTTGGACAGTTAGAGAAAGAGTAGGGATAGTAGATGGTAAACCTGTTCTTATGACTGTAGATGAATTAGTAGATTTTAAGAAGAGAGTGTGTCAAGGGAATACCTACATCTACAACTGCCAGATGCTTCTAGACCCTGTAGCAGAAGAACTCCAGACGTTTAAGCATATGTGGGTGAAGTATTATAGAGAACTCCCAAGAGGTGCTTTGAATTTATTTTTACTCGTCGATCCTGCTTCCTCTAGAAAGACTCAAGGAAGCGGTAGTGATTATACTGTTATGTGGTTGTGGGGTCTTGATCCACTTGGAAATTATTTCCTTGTAGATATGATTCGAGGAAGGTTTAATTTAACTGAACGTTGGAGAGAACTTAAAGATTTCCTCAAGCGTTGGCCAAACATACGTAAGGTCGGTTATGAACAATACGGGATGCAAGCCGACATAGAACACTTCCAAACGATGATGCTCATCGATGGAATTTATTTCACTATTGAGCCATTGGGCGGGAAGCTAAGGAAGGAAGACCGCATTAGGAGACTCATCCCCCTCTTTGAAAATGGTAAGGTCTACCTTCCTGAATCCCTGTACAAAGATAATATTGACCTCGTGAAGACCTTCGTCGAAGAAGAGCTAATTCTCTTCCCCTTCGCTCCACACGATGATATGTTAGATGCCGCTGCTCGTGTGCTCGATGAAGACTTCGAAGCCTACCGCCCAATGGTTTTTCCTGTAGAAAGTGATGAAGATGAGGATAGAGGGAGTAATGTAATTAATATTAGTCAGTGGGGAAGAGCTAAAGCGAATAGTAGGTATGCGAATGTTTAGAGGAGGACAATAAATTGCCAGAAAAGTTTGACAAATGCGTAAGCGGTGGAGGCAAGGTTAGAACTAAAACACTTAGTGGTGGAAAGTATATACATGTATGTATCCCGAAGGGTGGTGGTTCATCTATTGGTGGAGAAGTTAAAACTAAAGAAAAGAAAGGAAAGAATGACACTAACACTCCTGACGGTAGAGTTTATAGGAAAACCTAATGCCTGACTTTCTAACTCCTGATGCTCGAATGTACAACGGCCCAGAGATGGACTTCCAAGAAGCTCCTGATGAGTCTGACGAAGCCAAACGCACTATGGATGATAAACTCACCAAACTTGGTAAGTACATTCAACACCTTTTTCATGCGTTTGAAAACTCTAGGACTCGTAAAAAAGTCCTCGACACAGTAAAAGAGTCTCGAAAGGCTTATTACCAGGAGAATGAACCTACTAATTTCCCCTGGCGTAATGCCTCAAATATGATTTCACCCCTCACTACGATGGGTGTCGATGAACTTGAACCAAGACTTGTAAGTTCAGTAATAGGTAGAGACCCATATATTAAAGCAGTTCATCATGTAGGAGTATCTACTAAAGAAGACGCAGAGCAAGTTACAAAATACGACAACTTTATTCTCAAACACAAAATTAAAATCAAGAAGTTCGTCCCCGATGCAGTCCATGAACTTCTAATAGATGGAACAATCTACCCCCTTCTCTCTTGGAATGTTGAAAGCAGAAAAGTAAAGACTTCTCAATTTGGTCCCGATGGACAGAGAAAGTATTTTATTGTAGAACTACCCACCGAGGGACCTAGTGTAGAATTAATTCCTGTAGAGTTTGTTTGGCTCCCCGACGACGTGAACGATGAAGATTGGGAGAATGCACCTATTATTAGATACGTAGGGAATTTAACTCTTGGGGAGATTAAAAGGCGTTCTCAAGTAGAAGACGGTTGGGTACTCACTGAGGATTTAAAACCTTATATTACTACTCAGACTCTCAAGACTACTCAACAAGAAGCAGACGACGTTCAAGATTCTTATTATGCCTATGAACCCAACCTCCAACCAGTAGAAACTCTCGAAGCCTATATTAAATGGGATTTCTTTGATGAAGGTGTTGAAGAAGATATAATCGTTTTAGTAACTAAAGACTCTTTTAAAGTTCTTCGGGTTCGTGAACAGGTAGAAGTATTCGACCAAAACGTTAAACCTCTTCGTAGAGTTAGATTTTTGAAACGTAGAGGTGTTAGTTGGGGTTGGCCGCTTTATACTCTTATTGCCGGTATTCAACTTGGCGTAGATGCCATGTGGAATAGATGTGTGAACTCTGCGGATATTGTTATGACTCCGTGGGGGTTTGTCAAACGGGGAATGAGTGGAGTCAAGAACAATCGTATGATGGTCTCGCCAGGGGTGTTGCTTGAAGTAGACAACCCCGAAGCCTTTGTCTTCCCCAACCTTGGAGCATTCAACCCAACAAGTTTCGTTCCACTCATTCTTCAATATGTTACATTTTTTGAAAGAACACTTAATGTTACTGATTTTTCTCAGGGTCGTGAAAGTCAAGTTGCTGGAAAGAAAGGCTCTACTGCTACTGGTACACTTGCACTTCTCCAAGAAGGCAAAGTAAAACATGAATACAGAGGTATGAACCTCCAAGAACAATTCTTGGATTTGTTTATTCTTATTCATGACCTTTGTGCTGCAAATATGTCTCCTCAAGAACAAGCTGCTATTTGTGGAGCACCACTTAAACAATACGTTACCTCTAAGGCTTTTATGTTTGAATTGGTGGGAAGTGATTTAACTTCTAATCGTTTTGTCGATCGCCAAGAAACTGAGTCTATGGTTACAACTCTTGGACCTTTCTTATCGATGCTCAATCCTATGACCCTTATTACAGATTTGCTTAAGTCTTACAATAAGGAACCCCAAGACTACATCGACCCTGAACTCAATAAACTCGTTCAGAGTTATATTGAACAAAAACAAAATACACAAGCACTAGTTCAAATGGGTCTCCCTGAGCAACTTGCCCAACAAGCTACAGCGGCTGGATTTACTCCAGACAACGTTATGGAGTTTGTGAAGCAGTTGGGCAGTACACAAGCTCAGAGTGAGACAGAGGGCTTAGCGAATGAGTGATGACCTCGAAGTCAAAGAAATGTTTAATTCCCCTGGTTGGAAGATTTATGTCGACGATTGCGAAGAAACTATGGTTGCTTTGTTTCGTCAAATGTTCTTCCTCGATCCAGGAAAGGCTGAAAGTTTTATTCAATTTGTCGCCTTGAAGAGTCGCATAGACCAACTTAGGGACTCAACTTACACCTATGAGTACACAATGACCGAGAACAGAGACGACGTCGAACAGACTTACACCAAGCGTTTCATCGGATTATTGCGTAGAATCTGGAGGAAATGATGGCAGAAAAAGCCACAGATGTAGAGATTATAGCCGACTCCAAAGATGCACCTGTTGGAGACTCCTTTATTTTGGATGAAGTGTTGGGTGTAGATGATGACCTCGATGAAGAGATCATAGCAAAACCCGACGAAGATGAACCTGAAATTGAAATTGAGGAAAAAACTAAAGTTGAGGTCTCTGAAACAGCTGAATTAAAGAGGCTTTTAGCAGACACTCAGAAGGATTTACTTAAAGTTAGTCAAACTCTTCATGATTTAACTACTAAGGAGAAGGAAACCCCAAAAGGAAAGGAAGAAAAACTCACTCGAAGCCAAGTAATAGGCGTTCTTAAGCAACATAAAGATAGTCCAGAGTTTGAAGACATTCTTTATAATGTGATGGACTATATTTCTGAGGAAAAAGCAGTTTCTACTCGTGACAAGACACTTGAAGACGTTAACCGTAAGACCTGGGAGGGTAATTTGAGTGGTTTAAGTGGAAGAATCCTTGCTGAAGATAAGTTTCTTTCAACTAAACCAGACCATAAAGGTATTGTTGCTGAATATGCAAGGAATTTAGGCTTGGATAATCATCCTGCAGGCCAACTTGCTGCTCATGCAATCTATATTCTAAGTGAACTCAACAAAGACCCTTCTACTCTTTTTTCTGTATATGGCAAACCCACTTCTGAGGCTAACTCTGAGAGGGTTGATGCAATTAAACGGACTAAGACCTTGGATAAAACCAAGACTCCGAGTGCAAAGATTGGAGGAAGTGTTGGGTTAAGCTCTGAGGAAGCAGAAATTGCTAAAAAATTCGGTGTTAACCCAAAACTTTATGCTCGATTCTTGCATGGGAGGAAATAAACAATGGTTAAACAGACTGAAGTTGATGTTTTGAAAAGTGTTCTCGAAAAGCCCTCAGCTGATGAATTTGTCGAGAGAATAGTAGAAAGTCAAGACGACTTTTTTCCATCTGTCGACCAAATTACCATCTCTGAACCGTTTGTAGATGCATTTGCCACTCCAAAATGGTGTGACCGAGAGAACTATGCCTTTTGTTGGGTTGATTTGCGTGACGATATTGAACGACATAAGGCACTTGAAGTTAACTATTGGAAGGTGGTTACTCGCAGTAGCTCTTGTTTAAAGGGCAAAATTACTGAGAGAGATTTTAGAGACCATGGGGCTGTCGAGAGACGTGGAATGTTCTTGGTTTTTCGGCCAAGAGATTTAGATGCCCATATTCGTCACATTCCTGTGCAGATGCATGCAGAGTTGATTTCTTCTACTAAGACTCCAAAGAAAGAAGCACTTTATGAAGTCTCTGGAGTAGTACAAGGAACAGCTGCTGAGGGGAAGATGGATGTTGTGGCATTTGAAGAAGCTGGAGAGCCTGGTATAAAGTTTGCGGAGAAGTAGATAATTGTTTAAAATTTAAACAAATCAAGTTTCGTCAGAAGCTTAGGAGGACAAATGGCAAATTCCGACACTCCTTGGGGGTTTAAACCTCTCTTTATGCAGGAAGCACAAAGTACTGCAATGTTGCTTCCTATTACTATTAATTACAATACAATACTCGGAATTCAAGACCCCGTAACGGGTGTGACTGCTGGCACCATTGAGCGTGCACCGGCTACTGGTGCTATTTTGTGTTGTGGTGTAATTCTTGGTATTTATGCACAGCAAACTCCTTACAGTTTGCAAATAAGTAAGTTGCTTCCTGTGCAATATTATGCAGCCTCTACTGCAACCATTCAACACTTTGCATTGGTTGCTCTAGACCCTAACATGTTCTACGCTATGCAAGAGGATGGTGATACTACTCCTCTTACAGATGCCATGACATTTAGTAACTGCGACATTATCTGGACACATACAGTAAATACCACTACTGGTATTTCTAAGTGTGAAATTGATTCTAACACTATGGCTGTAACAGCTACCTTAGCTGTTCGTCTCATTCGTCCTTGGATGGAGTACTACGACATCGACGCTGGTGCCTATAACGTTACGAACAGCGCCAACTCCAAGTGGATTGTTAAGATTAACAACTATCAGTTCCAAGCTAATACGCTTGGTTTGGGCTAAGGGTAGGAGGTAAATAACAATGGCTCGTGAAACTCGTTCAAGATTCTCTTTACTCTATGTCCCTGGCATGTTTGCAGCTATGACAGAGGAGTACAAAAGATACCCTGAAATCTGGCGGGAGCTTGTAAAGACTGAAAGCTCCCAAAAACCCTATGAGGAAATGGCTTATTTAAGTGGCCTTGGTTTGCTTTTGAAGAAAGGTGAAGGCGACCCTGTAGTCTTCGATGCTCGCCTCCAAGGTCCTAAAAAGCGTTGGACGCATGACACTCTAGCTCTTGGTCTTCGCATAACTGAAGAGGCTATTGAAGATGACCTCTACGGAGTTATGAAAGACGGTGCTAGGGAATTGGGTGTGTCGGCTCGTGAAACCCGACACATCCGAATTGCTGAAATCTTCAACACTGGGTTTGTAAACACCTACCACGTTGCTGGTGATGCGTTGGCTATTTTCTCTGCCTCTCACACTCGTCTCGACGGCGTGACTTGGAGCAACCTTGCCACTGCTGCTGGGTTGAGTTATTCAACTCTCCAGAGTGCAGTTCTCCAATTCGAGAACCTTACAGACGACCGTGGTAAAAAGATTCAACAGACCCCAGCGACTCTACTCGTTCCCCCTGCACTTGAAATGAAAGCATTAGAACTCTTGGAGACTGTTGGCCAACCTGAGACTGCCAACAACACCATCAATGCTCTCGCTCGTGCTCGGCCTTCTTTGAAATTGGTTGTGTGGCCTTACCTCACTTCTTCCACAGCTTGGTTCCTAATCGGGGACAATGCTCGCCTTTCAAACGGTTTAATTCATTTTGAACGTGTTGGCATTAGCTTTGGTAAAGAAGGTGACTTCGACACAGGTGATGCTAAATTCAAAACCCGCTTCCGTGATTCCATTGAGATCAACCGTCCCACTGGTCTTCTTGGTAACGCTGGTGCGTAAGGAGGATATACAATGTCTATGAGTAATTACCCGAACGGGTTCCGATATGGGTTAACCGTACGGAATCAGCCTATTCTCAGTACCCATAGTGGTAATATTTTTTGGGTAGGTAAGACTCCTGAGGGTCAGGCTGGTTCTAACGGGTATGATGGAACCTACAACTGGCCGTTTGCAACTATTGATTTTGCTGTTGGTAAGTGTGCTGCTAACCATGGTGATATTATTGTTGTAAAAGCTGGTCATACTGAAACAGTTAGTGCTGCTGGTACAATAACAGTAGATATAGCTGGTGTTAGTATTATAGGGCTGGGCACTGGAGCAGATCGCCCTTCTATCACTTTTGGCACTGTTGTTGGAGCTTCAATGCTGATCTCTGCTGCTTCTATAACAGTAGAGAACATTGTTGGTATCAGTGGTTTAGATGCTCTGACTAACCCATTTAATGTAACTGGCAGTGATTGTCATCTTGATATTGAATGGCAGGACAGTCTAGTAACTGTTGAGGCAGTCAGGGCAGTTCTGGCTACAACTGTCAGCCGGCTGTTTGCAAAGGTGAAATATGTTGGCTTCATCGCTGGCGATGCCTGCGTTAATGCAGTTCGGTTGGTTGCAGTAACTGGAGCTAGGATTATCATAGATGCCTATGGCGAATTCTCTACTGGTATTGTTGAGATGGTTACCACTGCCAGTACTGATGTATTGGCCGATGGTTACTTCTACAATGACAATGTAGCTCTGACTAAAAACATTGTCAATACGGGTGGTCTAGCCTGCACTTGGTACGCCAAAGGCTATGATGGCAAGGGTGGCTACTTCTTCTCTGGTGGTTCAGCCTCAGCACTAGCCTACGATGATGTTCCCAGCGTAGGCGTGCAAGTCTCTGTGGTTGACAGCAGACTCATTGTTGCCGACGCAGCGGTGGACTCAGTCGGAGTTCAGGTATCCACTACCGACTCAAGGTTAATCGCAGTGGATGGACTGGTTGACTCTGTGGGAGTGCAAACTTCTACAGTTGATAGTCGTCTAATTGTCGCAGACGCTGCAGTCGATTCTGTAGGTGTGCAAACCTCTACTGCTGACAGTCGGTTGCTTGCTACAACTACTAGTGTTGGCACTCAAGTCTCTGCTACTGATAGTCGCCTCATCGTTGCAGATGCGGCAGTTGATTCTGTTGGTGTCCAAGTATCGACAACTGATAGTCGCTTACTTGCAACGACCACTGCATCTGTAGACAGTGTGGGCGTTCAGGTTTCGACAACTGATAGCCGTCTCATTGTCAACTTTGCACAGTTAGTAGTTGCCGAAGGTGAGATTGACTCTGTCGGTGTTCAGGTCTCAACAACGGATAGTCGGTTAATCGCTGTAGATGCGTTGGTAGATTCAGTCGGCGTTCAAACCTCAGCAACAGATAGCCGACTGATTGTGGCAGATGCTGCTGTAGATAGCGTTGGGGTTCAAACTTCAACCGCCGATAGCAGACTATTGGCGACTACTACCAGTATCGGGACTCAGGTTTCAACAACTGACTCCAGATTGATAGTTGCTGACGCTGCAGTAGACTCAGTTGGAGTGCAAGTATCTACTACTGACAGCCGTTTGATCGTAGCTGATGCTGCGGTTGATTCAGTAGGGGTACAGGTATCCACCGTTGACAGTAGGTTAATCCTGGTAGCTCATGGTGCTGTGAAGGTAGCATCAGCTCTTGCTACTGCTAATCTGTTTACTATCGCAGGTGGTATGGTCAAGGTGCTCAACATTGTAGGCTATATCACTACAGCCTGTCAAGCTTCGGCTAATGCAACTAAACTGGTAATGACTCCTACTGGTGGGACTGCTACTGACATATGTGCTACTTTGGACCTTAATGCTGCAGGTCAATATGGTCTATTAGCCATTACCGGCACTTTTGCCAATGCCATGGCGCTTACTGCTACGGCAGGCATAAAGGCCGATGTCCAGGCGACTCCGTTTCTTACCTCTCCGGGGGTAATCTCTATGAACTGTGCGGCTTCCACCACTGGAGTAATCGCCTGGTACATCGAGTACATCCCACTTGACACGGATGCGACCATCGTGGCGGCCTAATGGATGCAGGTTATCTAACCCACTTACCGCTGCTTGCTGTAGCGGCGACTATTACTACCGGCCCCGTCCTGGAGTTAGGGGCGGGGTTCGGTAGTACCTTGATGCTTCATGGTCTATGCGGAGCTTGTGGACGTCGTCTGGTGACATTGGAGTCTGATCAGAGTTGGCTGGGAATGTTCATTCCTTACAGAAGGCCGTGGCATGAAATAAAACATGTGGAGGACTTCAAAAATCTGCCTGAGTATGACATGGAATGGGGCTTGGCTCTTGTAGACCATGGAATTGCCGAGCAACGGGGCCAGTCGGTCGAGGCTTTGCAACATGTGCCTCTGATTGTTGTCCATGACACCTGCCATCCGATGTTGTACAACTACGATTCTGTGCTGGGCGGGTTTAAATACCGCTTTGATTACAAAGTTGTTGGTCCTATGACTACCTTAGTCAGTCACGTTATAGACTTTGAGACTATTAAGGAACTAAATTTATGAAAAATACAGCCATAACAGTGTATATTGACAATAAACCGCATCTGGTAACCGAATTTGGGTGGTTATACAGATCCTGGCTGTACAGCGGATCGAACAAAACGTCCGATATTGTAGCTTTCCATCATCCAGATATTGAAAGTTTACCGAAGGACGATGGTGTTATCTATATTCCTCACAAACCGCTAACAGAGTCTAGCCTTATGTGGTCAAAGTACCCCTTCATCAACAGCATTTGGTATCTAACCCAACCAGAGGCAGAGTTTTTGGTTGGGTACAAGTACTTGATGCGAACCGACACGGACGTTTTCTTGACACCAAATTTTCCCAATCTACAACCCAGACTAGCGGCGTTTGGAATAGGAATGTTTGCTGATATTCCAGCAGTGGTCACCAGACTTGCAGCCGTTGCCGAGAGATGGAGCATCCAACCATCGCTCAACAACATCGGTTCGACGTTTATGGCCTATTCCAAACATGCTTTGCAGTACAACCGCCTTCACTATGAATACTGTGAGAAATTGGTGCGAGAAGAGTTCCATGAAAGTGATGGAGCCTGGCCTGGTTGGTACATTGGAGTCCTGACTATGTATGCCGGGCAGTTGGCGGCGCTGAAATATTTCGGTGCTGGACTGACAATGGGTGGACTTGATGTCCATTGTATGTCCCAGGACCAGATGTGCAGTACAGACTATCACATTCATGCTTGGCATACATGGCAATATTTCTCGAAGTTCAAGTGGCGAAAAGGAGAATACCGGGATTATGACATGGATAAATTGGATAAGAACTGCATCGCCGATTACTGCCTGTGGATAGCAGGGCCGGGACCATGAAAATAGCCCACTACGCACCATTTGCTCCTAACGCCTGCGGTTTATACGAAGCTGCACGGGATATGATTGTAGCAGATGGGCAATCTGGGTTAAGTTCTTGTCTTGTAGATACTGGTATTACAGTCAATGGAGAGAGAAGGAACACTCCTGGAGAAGCTGGGAAGTTAGATGAACGTGGTGGTACAAGGGTTGTAACTGTGACTCCCGAGGAAGCTTTATCAGCGGATATCATAATGGCTCACACGGGTATACCAGACAACTGGATTGTCGGCTCTCAGAGTCCTATAATCTGGATACTCCATGGAAGACCAACAGCTTGTTTTATACCAGAACAGTATGATAGGGGATCGTCATACACCCTGCTTTCTAAAATTGCCAAATGGTCTCGAATCAAGGCTATGATAACTTTCTGGCCTTATCATATGCCTTTCTGGAAGGCAATCATTCCTGAGGAGAAGTTAGTCTGCTTTGATGCTCCGCCAATAGATGGAGATAGGTTTAGCCCTAATGGAAAGAAACATAAATTTAAAGTTACAGGAGAAATAAATGTAGTTTTTGCAGATACTCCTAGAGAGGACGTTAATCCGTTCGAGGTCATCCATGGAGCATTAGAGGTAGCCAAGCGTAGAACTGATGTGGTTTTTCACTTCTACGGTCTGCCCAATCCATTGAAGTGTTGGGAAGTTCTTCTATTACAATTCAAGCACCTAAACGCACTAGGAGATGTCTGGGCCAGAAAAACAGATATGGAGGAAGTATTCAGAGCCGCAGATTTAGTTGTAAGTCCACATAGGATTACGACTAGAATAATTGGCGAGGCTCTAAGTTGTGGGACACCAGTGATTGCAGCGGAAGGTTGTGAGTATGCTACTTGGACGTGCGATCCAGGTGATCCTGTGTATGTGGATAATATTATAGAGTTGGCTATAGAAGAACACAAGAAACATTTGGTCGATGTCATAAACTCAGCAAATGATTTCTCTTTGAACAACTATAACAAACATATAAGAACTGTTTATGAAGGAATTTTGTAATGCCAATTTATGAATATTCCTGTCCTAAATGCAAACATCTATTCGAACGAATAGAACTCTCCATTCAGGACATTCCAACCTCTCAATGTCCACTTTGCCTGGGGGTAGGCACAAGGGTGATGTCTATCCCCAGTGTGGTGAATGAAATATTCAATGAGAGTCATATTCATAAATTACCTGATTGGCAAAGGCGACAGGCCAAAGCAAAGGTTCAAGATGCAAGAACTCGCAAGATGCTTCCTCCAATTCCTGGAGATAGAGGCATGAATACTCGAGAGTATGCTTTTGAATTTGGAAAAGCTGAGATGGAAAAACTGAATAAGAAGGCTCAGTTAGATAATATTTAGAGGAGACTCAAATGGCTAACACAATTACTTATGCACCTGGAAAAATTCACATTGTACCTGATGGAGCAACTGCTTATGATAGTTCTACAGTTTTTTTACATGGACTAAGACTTACTGGAATTCTTTTTCATCCATCAGCTGCAAACGACGTTCTTGAAGTTAGAAATGGTTCTGCTACTGGAACAGTTATTTCTAAAATGATTTCTACTACTGGTGGAACATTAAAAGAAGCTATTACTAGTGGAATGACTTATAAACCTTATATTAAAGTTCCTGCTGGTGGGGAAAATGTTTGGGGTGTAGCAGCAAGTGTTAGAATTGTTTTTGAATATGATTAGAGACTTCAATGAAAAGACAACGCAAGAGAGAAACTAGGATAGATGATTCACTCACTCTAGGACTTGGAGTTGAGTTAGCAAGTTATGGACCGACAAGTCCTGCTATTTTACTAGAGGATGGTACTTGGCTTTTACTAGAAACAGGTGATTATATGCTTTTGGAGGCATAAAATGGCTGATACAAAGATAAGTGCGTTAACCGCCAAGGCTACCCCGGTTGCTGCTGATACCGCAGTTATTGTGGACTCGGTAGGTGGGGCGAACAAGAAGATAACATTGGGGAAAGTGCCTCTCCTGGGCAACGCTGAGTTAATCGCCCTTGCTACTGGCCTCCTGAAAAATACCACCGGCACCGGGACGTTGAGTATTGCTGCGGCGGGGACGGATTACCTAGTGGGGAAAGGAGTAACCTCAAGCGGTGCTGGTCCAGTAGCTGTAACTGCTGCCAACAACCGGATGACTTATGTGGCTACGGCAGCGGTTGAGTATGACCTGCCTACCGGGGATTTAAGTGCCTATATCAGCACTTCGGTTGATCCCTTGCAATATACTTTCGTCAAAAAGGCAGCGGGAACCTTGACCATTGACCCCGGAGCCAACAATTTTATAGCTGATGGGGCTGCTTCTGCAACCTTATCTGATAGTGTTGCGGCAGAGACTTATGCTACCTGTACGGTTAGACTTATAAGTTCAGCTGCCTCAGTCAATACTTGGGTCATCATCGGAGCGCACGGCTCTTGGATAAAGAGTGCATAGGATAAGGATATGGGTTACTTCGGCACCAGTGGTTATCACGGTGTAACAGGGGTGGCGGGTGCGGCCCATCTTTTTGGCCCTATTGGGGTTAAGGTCTCTTCTGCAACTGCCAGCGTTAATAAGAATGCCGGGACTAAGGCCGTCACGATTCAACTGACCAACAAGGTTCCTGACCAGGCGGTTACGGTGAATTATGCCACCGCTGATGGCACAGCACAGAGCGTGGCCAAGGGCTTAGGACAGGATTTCACCGCTGCTTCTGATGTAGCTACTATTGCTGCTGGGGATGTATCTGTAAATAAAAGCGTCACCATTAGTAATAACCCGGTAATCAATCTGGACAGGACTTTCGCCTTCACCCTATCCAGCCCCAATATCGGTTCGGTTATTGCCGCTACCCAGACCGTCACCATCGTTGACAATGCCCGCACCGAAATTATGGATGTAACTAATCCCGGCCACAGCCTTGCTGCGATGGTTGGGGATTGGACCACGGACGATACGGCTGCTTTTATAGCCATTCTTGCTTATGTAGAAAATCCGGCTAACGGGAAGTTTGTGGTCTATTTCCCGACCCCAAGTGTAGCTTACAAGTTAGGTTCAGCATATATTGAAATACCGGCTGCTTGTCGCAACCCCATAACTCTTATGGGGCAGTCTTCCACAGGAACAATAATCAAGCGACAAGACAGTTATGTTGGTGGCTACTTAATGAATTTATCCGCCAATGCATCTGCTACGGACCTTGGGCCTATTGCTGTTACCAATTTGATGTTTGATGGCAATCGGAATAACAATGTAGTAGGTGAGCAACATCACCTATTGCGATTTTCTGGCAATGGCGGAAATGCGGGGCGAGTAATAGTTCGTATCCAAGATATTAATTTCCAGGAACATGAAAATAGTGATTGTATTTCTACGGTAATAAATGTTGACTCACATCTTTATCGAATTTCGGGTGTCAATACTGGACGGGATATGGTTACCATTCTTGGCGGTAACAGCCGGGGCTGGTGGTATAACTTGAGCGCTTCGGGGACTGGCGGCAACTCTGGGGGTTTCGAGGTTGAGGTGAGTAGCGGGGTAGCGGGGTACGGTGGCCCCGGTGTTACTACCTGCCGAGTTGACCTTGTAGTAGAAGATTCAGATGCAGATAATTTTGAATTTACCACAGCAAATTACGGAGATAATGACCCAGCTGGTGACACCCTCACAATGAAATTCTGCACAATCCGTCGCCATTTTACTGTTAAGGGTTTGGACACTAAGGCAGTAGGAGCCTATCTATTTGAAGATTGCGATATAAGTTGTGGGGTCGCTGCTGAATCATATCACTATCTTACTAATGCCATATTTAATCGTTGCAACTGGACGATAACCAGCATGCAGGGTGGGAATCCCGCTGTTGACACATACGCAATCGGGTTTCTATGGCTCGAAACGGGACCAACTGGTGGCAGGTTAACCCTAAATGATTGCAATTTCTATGTTGATGAAGGTGTTACCCAAACAACCGGAAAGATATACGCACTCAGGCAAAGTAGTTTTATGAAAAGTGGTCAGGATCCCCTGATTACCCTGAATAATTGCAATGTTGTATCCGGCAAGTTTGATGTAGCTATCGGTACCTCAGCTGCCGCTGGAAGTGGCAATATCTGGACCATTAATGGCGGAACCTATAATGCCAAGACTTTCATGTGGTGTGCAAGTTATATACCTAATGACCGATTAATGATATTGAACATCAGCACAACTTCTCCGGTTACACTTGGGGCGGATTGTACTAAATATCTCCATGTCTGGAATAACAATTTTGGAGCTACCAATATCATTAACGATGGTGGAACCATCTTAAATCAAAGTTCCAATTACATTTACGCCGCTGGAATCCTTACCAACAACACCCTTGACAGCCGGAGGGCGATAACCGGGGCACCGGACCCTGGGGCAGCAACTCATGGGATAAAGGCCGGTGCTGCCTATACCGGCGACCAGTATCATGCTACCGGGACCAATAATGATTTCACCTGTACGGTTACTGGCTATGACAAGGCCGGTGTGCAGCAAAATGCTACTTGGACAGCAAATTAATAATGGACGACCACCACACCTAGTGGCCTGGGAGTTGACAGAAGTTAATAGAATTAAGGAGATTTTAAATGGCTTACCCAACAACTACAGAGCACTCTAAACTTTATCCATTTACATCTATAATGGCTTCACCTTACTCCTGCGACCCGACAGGAGTAATAGACTGTGCTGCGTCTATTGAATCCATAAAGGCTAATCAATCAAACGTAGGAACTGTTTTCATTCCAAGGGGAACGTTTAGTATTGTAACCAACCTTACTATTCCTGTTGGGATGAAACTTAGATTTGAAGCTGGAGCGACTTTTGCAATTGCTACTGCTGTAACCCTCACCATCAACGGCACCCTGGATGCGGGACCGTATCAGATATTCTCCTGCACCGGGACGGGGAAGGTGGTTTTTGGGGTAGGGGCAGTTACGGAAGTTTATCCCAAATGGTGGGGGGCGGTGGCCGATGGCACAACTGATTGCTCCGCAGCGATTCAAGCAGCCATAGATAGTATCGGTTTAGTTGGATCGATGGTCGTAAAACCTGTAGTCTTCGGCCCAGGTTCTTATAAGATTAATACCTGCCTAAATCTTACCAATACCAGGGTTGGTGGAACGCTACAAAGGGATAGTATTTGGTTTAAAGGGACCGGATATTATTCCGGGACTAAAATTGTAGCGAATACTGGTACGTTGGCACTAGATGCTTGCGGTGCGGGTTTTCTTAAATTAACCGATATAACTATTGATTCAACAGTAGCCGGCCTATCTAACCCCAGTGTGGTAGGTCTTTTTTGCGCTCCCAATACCACTTTGGACCAATGTCAAAGCCACTATTACGAAAACCTTACCATCCTAATGCACGACGATGCAGCAGCCAATGGCGGAGAGGGTACAATAGCCTTAGTAAATTTCGGCGCAGAAGATCATACTTACAACGCCTGTTGGTTTCAGGCCAATAGACCCATAACAATAACTGGGGCTAAAGCATATATCTGGGGTGTAGATAGCGTTTATCAAACCACACCCGCCAGCCACTCCATGACTTCCTTAAGGACCATCGGAGACAATTTCTTTATAACTGTAAACCGTAGAAAGACAGCTATTACTATTGCTGATGCTTCCGCTATTGACATTAATGGTAGCATTTTTAATCTCGGCACGGGTGGGTCCAATGACGAGGCTATTTTTGTTGGCGGCACCATTTATGGATTCACTTTTAATGGCGTTGTGGAAAATCTTGGAACATTCATGGATTTGCACGGCACTATCAAGGGTGCCAGAATAAATGCAACCATATCGAACGTTCTTAATGCCACGGCTCCGGTTATGCACATTGAACCAGGCGGCTCGGCTGGCATAATCACTGATGCAGAAATTGTTTTCACACTTGGTAGTAGTCTGACCCGCAGTTTGATAATAGTGTATGGCCCGCCTGCGGTTGGCGACAGTATCACATCTTATCTGGCTAATACTACCATTAAAACTAACCAGACAAAAGCTTATTGTAACTTGAATCAAAACCTGCTAGCCAACGCCAATACCCGCAATGTCAAGATACAGGGTGCGGACCATAATTTTGAAGTCGGCCTTTGTACTCAGGATATACAGATACCCCCTACTACTGTTGGAACTGTTGGCGGTTCAGTGGGGGCCAATGTCTGCAAGATTACTATGCCAGGAATAGTGGTAGGCAGTTCAGCCCGCAGTATCGGCCTGGAAATGAGTGGCACTTTATTTGTCTATGACGGGAACACCAACGCTATGGTTACTCAGCCGATAAGTGTTCAACAGGCCATTGCTACTCTGAATAGCGACGGAACGATCACAATTAGCGACTCGGATGGCGCTGTTGGTGGAAACCAAGCCAACATTACTATCTCGACAAGGGCCGCGGTTAATGCGGCAAAAATTGATATAACATTAGTGAGAGTGGATGCAACTGCAACAGGTGTTGCCTCAGTAGCTTTTAGTGTTGTGCCCACTTTGGTTGGAACTAATACGGGGGCTCCCGTAGCCTTTAGTGGCAGAGCTAAAATAACCTGGATAGGTGCTGGTACGCAAGCTCCATTATTGACGTTACCATAATGAAAAAGCCTAAACACAAACCCCTTGATGACCGGTGTCAAGAGTTCACCATGAATCTAGAAGGGGTGATCCAGATTGTGACTGGGCGAGTCGTGGCCCAGATAGGCGACCCCTTTCAGAAGATGGTCTATACGTTCATCAAGGGAGAGGCCGGAGGCAATTACATGAAACGTAAGGGGGTCTGCTCCTGCTGCGGAGAAGTTGAAGAGGATTGGACCATGTTTGACAGTTGGGAAGAGATTGGGGAACGTGTAGCTAAACTTTGGTTTATCGAAGCCGTAGTCAAGGGGATGTGTGAGGAAAAACCCGAACTCCACGGATAAGGCAATCGAGGCCGTTCATAGTCTGTACAAGGCGGTGGAGAATCTTTATGACGCCAACCTGATGGCCACCACCCGGTCGGCTTTATCCATTGTTTATCTTTTGCTTGAAAGGAAACGGGAACTGGAGAAGGAAGAATCCAAGCGGCATTTAAAGGTGGTAGGAACACCATAGGAGGGTTTATGGATGGACCATACCAAAGTATTGGGAATCGAGGTATTCGGCCCTCAGATGTTCCTGGAGGGTGGAGATTGTGATTACAAGCTCTTGGTTGACCCTGGCCATGTTCTCGCTTTCCTGGGGTTCATGCCGGAGAAAATCGGCATGACTCCTATAACTCCGCCTTTTGTCAGCCATACCCGCTTGGGAATTCAAGGGATTAGGATAATTGCCGAGTCTCATATTTATATCAAGACAGTCCCGGCAGAACTTGGTTTTTATCTGGACATTTTCAGTTGCAAACCGTTCAACACGGAAAAGACAAAGTTGCTGGCTCTGGCTCACTTCCGGGCTCGGACACATCGAATCAGGATGCTTGACCGGGGCAAAGAGTTTCCCCGGAGTATGCAACCACAGCGAATCATGGCAGCTTTGGAGGCTAGCAAAGCGAGAATTATATAAGATGTCAGAATCATACAACCAAACATATAAAGAAGTCAAAGCGGACATCGACAGAATCGAACGGGTTCAAGAAGCAAGACACTGTTTAGCTCACGAGGTTCAGATAAGAACCTTAGAAAAAAGCGATGATGACCAATGGACAGCTATTAACAATTTAAAACGGATGGTTTACCTGGGTGCTGGTGTAGTTTGGGCAGCTGCTCTCCTTGGTTCTATTGTAGGTAATTTATTAATGGTTTATTATCAGAGTAAGTAATGAGTAAGAAAAAATATTATTTAGTCGAATCTATAATCGACCCCTCATCTAAAGAACTATCCATGAGTCGGATAGCCTCGGGGTGTTTTGTGGTGTTAGATGTTGCATGGGTGGTTGGATGTTTCTTTCATTGGCCTCACACAAGTGCATACACCCCTGTAAGTTCTATGCTCGCTATTTGCACAGGAGCAGCGTTTGCAGCATATGGAGTTAACTCTGGTGGTAGAACTTTTGCTACTGCTTGGAGGTATGTTAAGAGTAGGGTAGACATTCCTCCTGGAGGTTAGTGTGAAAACGAGTGAGAATGGACTTGCATTTATAATGGAAAATGAAGGGTGTGTTCTCCAAATTTACGACGACCCAGCAGGGTATCCTACTATTGGAGTAGGCCATTTAATAACTGCTGAGGACCCAGATTTTTCAGAGGGAATTACAGAAGAAGAAGCTATGGGTATTCTTGCTCAAGATGTTAGAAGGTTTGAAATGGCTGTGAATGAATATGTAGAAGTTCGGTTAACTCAAAATCAATTTGATGCTCTTATAGACTTTGTTTTTAATATTGGTGAAAGAGCATTTAGAAATAGTACTTTATTGAAAGTCCTCAATCGAGGTGAATACGATGAAGTTCCAAATCAACTTAGAAAGTGGATTAAGGCTAGGAGTCGAGTGATTAGAGGTTTAGTTGTAAGACGAGAGAAGGAGTGTGAATTATGGGTATCTTAACTTACTTGAAACTAGGTGCTATTGGTTTAGTAATAATTGTTGGTGGATATTTTATCTGGAACTATAATCATATGCAAAATAAGATAACTGCCTTACAGGTTCAAATAGAGGAACAGACTAAGACTATTGAGTTCTACGAAAAAGCCGCTGAAGTAGACAAGACCACTCAGGAGACTCAAAATGAAATACAAAAAGCTGTTAATAATGCTGATCTTGAGCGTATCCGTGAGCTCTATCGGATGCTTCGGAGTCACAAGAGAATTCCAAGTAATTCTCCCTCCGAGACCAACAATGATGGAGATGAGTGATAAAGAATTTTTCGAAACACCTTTGTCTGTTCATGAAAAAGTGTTAAACTATATGAATGATGTTGAGGGTTTTTGTGATAAGATAGACCTTCTTCCTTGTGTGAAGAAATGAAACATACTTGGACAATAAGCAACATTGACGGAACCAACGAGACTCCAATAGTCGGAGATTACATTACTTCGACTTCTGGTGATTTTATAAATAGGGGAGTGGTCATTGGAGTATCAGTCCTTACCAACAAGACGACAGGTGTGTATGCGACTGTAACCGCCCGCACAGCAACTACAGTCACTGCAACCGGCGTGGCTTTCAACTCTGGAGACTTTTACTCTGTGACCCTCCCCAACCCTTGGACAGTGAGTAATGAGTTTGGACCTCTTATTGAAGTTGAATGTAATATTTGTGGATTTTCTTATCCATCTAAAGACTTAGTTAAAGGTAGATGTAAAGATTGCATAGACAAAACAAAAAACGTTTAAATTTTAAACGATTCGGAGTCCTAGATGCCTGAAAACATATTTTTCCATGCTTTGAATTTAGGTGAAATTGAAACAGAGACTCTTAAAAGACTTTGGATTCAATTCAACGAGGACACTAATGGCCATCCTCCTGACACAGCTTTTCAAAAATATACTCGATATAGAGTTAGAAAGAAAATAAATCAGGTGTATATGGAAGTTACAACTTTAGTAAGGTCTCTAAAATCATGGTTTATTATTCCTCTTACAGTAAACTACTACCAGTATCCTGTTCCCTTGAATTGTTTCGATTTGGATAAAGTATTTTATTTCTCTTCTGCAACAACTTATAGTGAATTAGAAATCATCGATGAAGACATTATAGAGGAGGAGCTTTCCCCAAATTGGAGGACAATAAGCAGCACACCACAATACGCTTACCAAGGTGATTGGGTAAAGATGAATCGTAAACTTGGGATTGCTCCTCCTCCTAGTTCAAGTGCAACAGCTATTACATTG
>Ga0180008_1000442_pt1 | contig 35976 bp, 33 predicted proteins | sample MM_PW_MetaG_FD_121121 | JGI IMG/M metagenome (GOLD analysis project Ga0180008, IMG submission 121121) | Groundwater microbial communities from the Aspo Hard Rock Laboratory (HRL) deep subsurface site, Sweden - MM_PW_MetaG | ecosystem: Environmental > Aquatic > Deep subsurface > Groundwater... | reverse complement strand
TTTCAAACGAGAACCTCCATCCCAAAGTCAATTTCAGTGACTACAAGCAAATGACGATTTAGGCCGTATTTTATGCTGTTTGAGCGTGGTCTGCCCTGTTAATTTAGGAAACTTGCGCTAGCGTATCCAGTCCCCAGCCGCATGTGATGGTCTGCTGCAGATACCAGGTGCGTTCGTTAAGGTCTTTGATCTTTTCTATTAAGAGGATATTATGTCGCCACGGTATCGAGAACACCAGTTCAGCGAGTTGTAATTGCGACCCCGCTGGGGGCATGATTGTTGTCCCGGTGTCCAGGGCACCTGATTTTGCCCCCATTGGGGGCAGAAATGGATATTCCCGGCAAAAAGCGGTCATTCTGGCAATATTTCGCTCAGAAAATCCTTTTAGTTCCGGGAATTCATTCTTCAAATCAACCGCCAGTCGCGGTATTACACGTGCACCCCATCCCTGTTTCTGCTGTTCAGAAATGATTATCTGGCCAATCCGCCAGTACAGAATAGTCAGATGATAGTTAACCACCTGTCCCGCTTTTGCCTGGGCTTGAGAAACTTCGTCACGAATCTGTGTCAGCAAGCGGGGATAATCAAAGAGTGCGTCAGTGTCGCTCATGTTTCGGCCTCCTCTTGCTTAAAGTCCAGCAGCTCAGTTTCAAAGTCATGTGCTACGTTTTCCTTTCCCATGGAAGATGATACAAATTTGACCTATTTTTTTTTAAAGGGTATCCATATACATAGAGTTGAGGATATACACATCCAATTATACCTTGTTAAGTATATTATAGGAATGGGACATTAATTGTTATATATCTATGTGGAGAAAGAAGTAGAAAAATATTCCGAGTATGGCATAGATAACTACGGAGGAGCACGGGTCGTGTGCAAAAATTCATTTTTTATTGATAATTCCGTCCATTAGTGGTTGTCTCTAAAGAGTGTCCGCAGTAGTGCAGGCCCCTGCTCCCATGGAAGTACCTTCACCACGTCTACTGTGTATACGAGCGGAGTACGGCACAGACAGTAGCGCGGCACCAAGGGAAACTCCTGCGCGAATGCCCGGAAGCCGCGCCATGCATCCTCCTGTGGCTTGACGGCTGACTTTATTTCTATCACGGCCAGAGGCGGTCCGGCTGCGCGCGAAACCACCACATCTATTTCGTGCCCTGTACTTGTTTGCCAGTAACTGAGACGCAGGTCGAGCCGGCTGTATGTATTGGCACGCATTAGCTCCTGAATAACCAGACACTCGAAGAGTTCGCCAAAACGAGATGTGCTTTCGCGCAGTTCCAAGAGTAGTTCACCGCGCAGGGCACTTGCCAGGCCATTGTCGATGAAAAAAAACTTCGGCGCGAGACGCAGCTGCCGGCGCAGGGAAGTCTCGTACCCGGGGAGGTGAAAGCCAAGCAGCGTATCTTCCAGAATAGAGAAATATGCCGCCACCGTTTTTCCGGTCAGACCCAGCGGCCTTCCCATGCGCGCGTAGTTGAGTATTTTGCCATGGTACTGTGCCGCCAGATCGAGGAACCGGCTGAATACTTCAATTCTTCTTACGGCTGATTCCAGTCGTATCTCCTCGTACAGGTACGTTGCCACATAAGCACGCAGAACTTCCCGGGTATCACGCTCCCCACCGACAGCCGCAGGCAGGTTGCCAGTGAGCAGAAGGTCCGTAAGAGGACGCGGGTTTTCACCGCTGGTAAAGGGAAATAGCGAAAATGTATACAGGCGCCCGGCTAAGAGGTTTGCCCCGCCGCGCCTCAACTTTCGGGCGCTTGATCCGGTAAGCAGAAAACGAACCTTTCCCTCATGAAGAGTGCAGAGTTGATGTACCACATCCAGCAGTTCCGGTATCCGCTGGATTTCATCAACAAGAACACTCAGTACTTCCTGGTTAGAATGAATCGCTCCTTCAATGTCAGCCTTTAATTGACCGGGATCGTCAAGATACCGGCGATACGTATTTCCGTCCAGAAGATCGAAGGAAAGCCGCTTGGGTTGTTTCGAGAGCCAATCAAGCGCGAGGAGTGTTTTCCCTGTCCCTCTTGCTCCAAAAAGAAAAGCAGAGCCTTTTTCCCCTAAAATTGTATTTATTTGAATTTCGCGTGTAATCATATTCCCGAATTATAGCATAAATCGGGAATATGAGTCCGACATAAGGTTTTGAAAAAAGACACGTGTTTTTCAGAGTATTTAATCTGCTATTTGACCAATTCTGAGATTTCTTTAAATTGAGGTGTACCGCAGATATTCAGTAGTTCAAAGAGGATTGATTCGGCTAGTATTTATAATTTATATAATAATTAAAGCTGCAATATATATCATATAAAAAATACTCAGGATTGCTCCTTCCCTTCGGTCTAATCTGCGTCCTTTCCCGGTAAAAATAAAAATAAATAACAATATACTCGAAAAAACATTAACCAGCATATCAAGGTTTGACCATTTTAACGGATACACCGGACTTATTACCGCAGAAATACCGAGAATAAAAAATGCATTAAATATATTCGAACCGACAATATTGCCGATTGCAATATCAACATTTCTTTTTTTTGCGGCTACTGCAGAAGTCGCTAATTCGGGTAAAGAAGTTCCGATTGAAACAATTGTCAGTGCGATAATCCTTTCAGATATTCCGATTAACGTAGCCAATTTGACAGCACTTGTTACAATCACTTTCCCACCGATTAATAATAAACCCAGACCAAATATCAAAAATATAACGGACTTTTGAACCGAATAATTTTTTACAATAATATCTTCACTGAAATCACCCGTTTTCGTCATTTGGATATTGTAAACCAAAAAAATTACAAAAAACATCAGTAAGATAATTCCGTCTATGCGGTCAATCACTGAGACTCCTGCCCTGGAAATAAAAACATTATTGGCCATTACTAAAAGTATAATTGCGGACAAAAAACAGAGCGGTATTTCAAGCCAGGTTGTATTCGATTTAACTGACAATGGATATATCATTGCGGATATCCCTAAAATTCCGAGAATATTAAAAATGTTGCTGCCTGTGATATTTCCGAGCGTAATATCGGAATTTTTTGATAGCGCAGCAAAAATGTTAACTACTAATTCCGGAGCTGAAGTGCCGAACGCAACAATTGTTAATCCGATTACAATGTTGGGTATACTAAACTTTTTTGCCAACGCAGATGCACTATCTACCAAAAAATTGGCGCCGTAAATCAGTGCGGCAAATCCGGCTATTAAAAAAAGTATACTTACCATATTTTTTCCTTACAGTAATCTTACTATTTTCCTTTCAAATCTCCAAATCACTCAGTTGTATTCCGCTTCCGTTTCTTACCGGATTGCGCGCACGAGCATTGCCGATTACCCGCCAATGCTGCATACCCAGTCCCGGAGTAAGATTTTTTTCACTCCTTAAATAGCGCGCATTATTTTCAGTAATCAGATCCCCTTGCGCAATATCCCGTACTGCAAGAAGTGAACGGTTTGTGGTCCGGTAAATAGATTCTTCGGATACTGAAGGCTGTTTTATTCCGTCTCCAAGCGCTGCAGTAATCCGCTCATTAAAATTTATTCCTTCATCAAAAATATTACCTACACCGCAATTTAACGCTGCTTCGCGAATGATTTCTGCGCACAGTCCGGCATAGTCACGGATGTCAGCGGCACTGTTGGTGTCCGCAGTAGAACATGCTGCGTGATTAAGCCTTAAGTTATTCCTAAATGCGGATTGACGGATTTTTCCCAGAAGCGTAAAAAGCAATCCGAAGTCCTTGCCCTGCACCGCAATCGGATCATCAAGCCCCCCGTCATCATTAGTCAGAGTCAGGTGTTTCTCAAGAATAAATACTTTCCCGGCGGTGTTTTGAGAAGACGAAAATACACACGCGGCAAGTGAAGGAATAAAATACGGATCAATGCTGTGATCGGAAAGCCCGAACGGCACTTTACATGCTGCGGTGAGGCCAACAAGAGCACTCACATTCATCTCGTTCTCAGCAGCAGGGTACGAAGTTACACAATGAAGTCCGTAGAGATTTTCGGCGGGATAGCATTCTGCGGTAAGATCACTGACTGCAGCAGTGATATCATCCTGATATTTTACGCCGGTGGAAAAGATAACGGGAATGCCGGATGCGAGCACCGCATTCCTTAATTCGTGAAACCCCAGTTCCGGGGAGGCGATTTTCATGATTTCTGCGCCGGTTCGGATGAGTTTTCCGGCACTCTCCTGTCCGAAAGCAGAACACAGGAATAATATTTTTTTTTTTTTACAATATGCATGCAGTTCGGCATAAAATTCATCCGGCCGTTCAAGTTCCCTGAAGCGGCGGAATAAATCGATGTTTCCTCCGGGAAGCGCGACATTACCCGTGAGAGGATGGAGTATCTCTTCGGCTATTATCCACTGTGTTTTGACTGCGGTTAGGCCCTGCTCAGCAGCAAGATCGATGAGTTCTTTCGCGCGTGAAAGATCGCCCCGGTGGGAAGATCCGATTTCTGCGATAACGAGCACTTCATCCCTGCTGTACTGCCGGATTATGTCAGAAAGGGGAGGGTAGCCGTTTAAATTTCTTCCCCGAACCATTCGTAAATCCGCTCATCATTTCTGATGATCAGTACTGAACATGGCGCGCCGCGTACCGCACGCTCTGTTTCACTGTATAATTCATCTCTGCGGCTTTGTACACGGGGCAGCTCTCCGACAATCAGTAGATCAATACCGCTGATTTTAATATAATTTTTTATTTCCTGACTTATGGAACCGCTTTTTTTTACGGTTTGCACATCAATGTTTTTTTTCCGGCCGAGTTTTTGCGCGAATGCAAGGTATTTTTCCGCATCAGCCTCAAGATCGCGCTGGTATTCTGCTTCCTCGGATTTGATTAATATATGTGCACTAACAAGATCCTCAAGCGCGCGGGTGTTTACCACGTACATTGCGGTAAGTGCGGCGTGTATCGAACGGCATAATACTACCGCGTAGCGTACCGCGAGAAGGGATTCCTCTGAGCCGTCAACATATACGAGTACATTTTTGGCCGGTTGAATAATTTCATTTTCATTCATAATTTGCTCTTTACAAGGTAATCTCTTTCATATTTTTCCCGCAGTATAATATTTTTCATGCAGAATTTTCATGCATTTTTCAGTTCAAGGTTCTTTTTTACCATTTTCATAAGTACAAACATATCCCGTTCATTTTCTTCTATCCGGCTGCTGATGTGATGAAGCGCTACGCTCAGATTTGGAATTGCAATTTTATCAAGCGCATTTACCTTGCGGATGACTTTGCGTACTTCACGCGCAAGGCGGATAATGGAAATTTTGAGTTCGGCAAGTTTTCCCATTTGCGAAAGTACTTCACGGAAATTAACAATTGCCGCATCCATCCAGTAGTCAGTACCCAGAGGACTGATATATGGCGCATGGCTTTCAAAACTTGTTTCTACTACAGGAAGACTTATTCCCATGACTTTTCTTTTACGTATCTGAACTTCGGCATTAATATTTACTCCCGAACTCTGGGTAAAAATTGCATACCGGCCGTTTTTCATAATGGCTTCCTCAAGTGCATAGTATGCTTCTTTTAAAAGTGTTTCAGCGCGCATTTGGCTGTCTGCGGCCTGTTCAACGAGATGGAGCAGTTCATTCACGAGGATATTTCTTTTCTGATCGAGAAGTTCATGACCGAGACGTGCAAATTTCAATTCCTGGGTGATGCGGAGAAGATTTGTCTTTGTCGGGGCAGTTTGTATTTCAGCCATGGTAATATTTGTCAATTTCTTCTTCGGTCAGACGGTGCAGTTCTTCGGCTGGTAATCCGCGAAGCGCACGCCAGCCAAGTTCAAGGGTCTGCTCAATGCCGCGGTTTTCATGCATACCCTGAGAAACAAAATTTTCTTCAAATATTCTTCCAAACTCCATGTACTTATGGTCAAGCGGCGTGAGTTCTTCTTCGCCAATGACTGACGCAAGATTTCGCACATCTTTTACATAACTGTAGGCGGCAAATAGCTGGCTTGCGAGATGCGGATGATCCTCACGGGTCATATCTTTCCCGATGCCGTCTTTCATTAAACGGGAAAGCGAAGGCAATCCCGCAATCGGCGGATATATGCCGCGGTTTGACATTTCCCGTTCGAACACAATCTGTCCTTCGGTAATAAAACCGGTAAGATCAGGAACAGGATGAGAGATATCATCATTCGGCATTGTGACTATCGGGAGCTGCGTGATTGATCCGGGCAGTCCTTTTATCATACCCGAACGCTCATAAATTTCAGCAAGATCTGAATAGAGATAGCCGGGATATCCTTTCCGGGAGGGAATTTCGCCGCGGATTGTAGACATTTCCCGAAGCGACTCACAATAGTTTGACATATCAGTCATAATAACAAGTACATGCATCCCCTCGTGGTACGCCAGATACTCTGCAAGTGTCAGCGCAGTTCTGGGTGTGATGAGTCTCTCCATGGAAGGATCGTCGGCAAGAGATAAAAACAGCGCGACTTTATCGATCACTCCGGATTCTTCAAAACTATTTACAAAATACCTGGCGGTATCATTTTTCACCCCCATTGCGGCAAAGACAACTGCAAATTCGCACGTATCACGGATAATTGCCGCCTGCCGTGCAATTTGTGCGGCGAGTTCATTATGGGGAAGGCCATTTCCTGAAAATATCGGAAGTTTTTGCCCGCGGATAAGTGTATTCATACCGTCAATAGCTGATATCCCTGTTTGGATAAAATCACGCGGATATTCCCTTGAAGTAGGATTTATGGGAAGGCCGTTGATGTTTTCTTCTAAATCGGCAACAGGCATGCCCCCGCCATCACGCGCCATTCCCAGACCGTTAAAAACTCTTCCGAGCATTTTTTTTGAGACACCGAGAGTAAGCGGTCGCCCGCAAAACCTGATCCGGGTATCTGGTAAATTTAATCCTGAAGTTCCGCTGAATATCTGGACTGCGACGGATTTTTCAGAAGTATCGAGTACTATTCCCTGCCGTACTTTCCCATCCCGTCCGGTACACTCGACGAGTTCTTTATATCCGACCGGATGAGTCTTTTCAACAAATATGAGCGGACCGTCCATCCGCTGAACACCCGCATATTCGATTTCTGTGTTTTTTTCTTCCCTGGGTAGTGTAGTATCCGAGATCATAATTTATTCCGTTTAAAAAATGTTTTATTCTGCCCGTTCAACCGCATGTATCTGATCAAACGTTCTTTCTATGCGTGCGATGATTTTATTCAGCGCCTGGACGTCTTCATTTCCCACGGTGAATTTCATTTTAACTATATCCTGATATACTTTCACCCGCATGAGTTTGCCAAGTGTCATCCCGTCATTAATTGCATCTCTGCCCCTGCGGTAGAATGTGAGCAGGACCTGCAGCATTGCGTATTGTTTTTCAGAGGTGGAATACCGGTCTATTAAATCAAATGAATTCTGCTGCAGAAAAGCATTTTTTACCAGAGTACAAAACTCAATGATAAAACGCTGGCTGTCGGGCAGCGCGTCAGGGCCGACGAGCTTGACTACCTGTTGAAGACGGACTTCCCTGTGCAGTAAATCCATTATTTCCATCCGGTCTTTGCTCCAGTCCTTCCCGCAGTGCGTTTCCCACCAGGGTGTGACATCGTGAATAAATTCGCTGTAGCTGTCAATCCAGGAAATGGCAGGATAATGTCTTGCATTTGCAAGCTGCCGGTCCAGTCCCCAGAAACAACGGATAAAACGTTTGGTGTGCTGGGTTACCGGTTCGGAAAAATCACCTCCGGGAGGCGACACTGCCCCTATGATGGACACCGAACCTTCTTTGCCGCAGAGTGTTTCTGCCGCTCCGGCGCGTTCATAAAATTCGGCAATACGTGTAGGCAAATATGCGGGAAAGCCTTCTTCAGCAGGCATTTCTTCCATGCGTCCTGAAAGCTCCCGCAGGGCTTCTGCCCATCGGGAAGTCGAATCGGCCATTACGGCGACGTGCAGACCCTGATCGCGGAAATATTCCGCAAGGGTTACTCCGGTATACACACTTGCTTCCCGCGCAGATACGGGCATATTGGAAGTATTTGCAATAAGAATAGTCCTTTCCATAAGGCTGCGGCCGGTTCTCGGATCAATCAGCCGTTTAAATTCTATAAGCACATCGGTCATTTCATTTCCGCGTTCACCGCAGCCTATATACACGATGATATCCGCATCGCACCATTTTGCGATCGCATGCTGGGTCATAGTCTTACCTGTCCCAAAGCCGCCGGGAATAGCGACTGTACCTCCGCGTGCGACCGGAAAAAAAGTATCTATTACACGCTGGCCGGTTAACAAAGGGACTGCGGGTGCAAGACGGTTCATAAAAGGACGGGGACTCCGTACAGGCCAGCGGTGGAATAAGCAGATATCTTTGGCATCATCGAGCCTGCATACACTGGTGTCTACCGTATAATCTCCTTCCCCGGCAACGAAGGTGACAGTACCCTGTAAGTCCGGGGGGCAGAGAATATGATGTACAAAACCTTCGTTTTCCTGCACTGTGCCGATGCAAGTCCCTGGTGAAAGATATCCGCCGGGAGGTACGTCCGGAATAAAATGCCATTTCTTCTCACGATTTAGGGAATATGACTGCACACCTCTGGTGAGAAAATGCCCGTTTTTTTCCCGGATATCATCGAGCGGACGCTGGATACCATCGTAGATAGTGCCGATCAGCCCCGGCCCGAGTTCAGCGGAAAGAGGCATACCTGTACCGAATATTGGTTCGCCTGGGGCAAGACCTGCGGTATCTTCATACACCTGAATTACCGCAGTTCCTCTGTCAAGTTTAATTATCTCTCCCGTGAGTTTGCTGTTACCGGCTAATACGAGTTCGAGCATTACCGCATCGCCGCCGGCTGCAGCCTCAATAACAGGGCCGTTTATTCTGATAATTTTTCCGATTTTTCTTTCGTTCATGTCTGGTTCATTATTGGTTAATTTTTAATTTTTTTTTGTTATTAGGGCTCACGCTTAAGCCGCTTCCTGCGGCCGCGTTCGTTAAAGCACATCCCCCGGTGCAAAAAAAAGGGGTTGGTCGCTGATTTTGCATATTCTATACGTTCAATTTACCAAAGTAGAGTTAATCATCAATTTATACAATACTGTCGATTATTTTTAATATTTGTTTTTCTGCACGGTGAATTCTCTTATTCAGGGTATTGTCAAATAGTATTCGTCCATCATCGGCGCTCGCATACAGTCCGGGATTATCCGGCTGTATCATCACGGCTTTTATATCCGCGGTGATTTTTATCTGTGTTTTTTTTTTTTCACTTCCAGACAGCATTTTGATGAGTGTTTCAGAAAACCCGTCGTCAATGAGATCAAGATCATCCTTTGAAAGAAAAAGCACTGCATCATGTCCGTGAAGATTTTGTACTGCATCAACAGCCCATCTGTTCAGAATATCTTTCCACAGAGACTTATTCATGGTTTTTATCCGTATTACTTCTGACCTGACTTTTCTGATGATCTCATCGTAAACTTTTTGACGAAGCGCGAAGCCTGCCCGCTTGCGCAGATGCACGGCCTGCACTGAGCCTTTCTGCAGGATCAGTTTTTCGCGTGCGTCCGCATCTGTAACAGCCTGTTCCTTAATCCGCGCACATTGAGAGCCTGCGTTTTTTAAAATCATTTCCGCCGTGTTCGCTGCATCTGAAGTGATTTTTTTTATCTCTTTTTCTACACTCTCTGTAATGCCGTCGATTACATTTTGAGCGTCGGTTATGGTTTTATAATTTAATACCGATTGCGTCATTTGCTGTTTCTCTTAAATTTTTCCGACCCGGCATTGGTCCATGTCTGTCTGGTATTTCCACTACAAGCGGAAAATCTGCGGAGAATAAAAAAAAATTTACTCTCGCGCGGATCGATTCGGCTGCTCTTTCGGTAATAAGAATGATGCCTATTGAACGGTCCATGAGTGCGCGTTCAAAACTCTCCGCAGCGCTTTCGCTGCCGGTTACTGCAGAACCGGATACTCCCGCCAAGCCGAATCCGAGCACTGTTTCTTCATCGCCGATAACAAAATACTTCACGGCAGCTTCCGGTTATGATCAGACTTTTCCAAGTATCATAAGTGCGGTAATAAAACCGAATACCACCAGTCCTTCAGCAAGGGCAATGAAAATAAGCGCCTGGCCCGCGACTTCAGGTTTTTCGGCAATTGCTCCCATCGCGGCAGAACCGACGTTAGCAATGGCTATGCCCGCAGCAACTGCGCCTCCGCAAAAGGCTACTGCTGCAGCAATAAATGCTATTGCCATTATCCGCGCGCGGTGTTCGTTAACTGCATCTTTTACGGCTACTTCCGTGTCTGCATTCTGCGCACCGTGTGAGGGCGTGCCTGTATCAGCCGCAAAAAGCGCGCCGGCGAATACTAATGCTGTTATGAGCACAGCTATGGTTAATTTGACTTTTAGTTTAAATGTTTCCTGTGGATTTTTCATTTTTTCCTCCTATTTTGTTTTAAATGAAATCGGGTTATACGCGATTCCGCGTCCGCTAAAAAATTTGGTGAAAAATTCATAATAGTTAAGACGAAGAGACTGAATGCCCGCAGAAAGTCCTTCCATGCCGATAACAAGAATATTTCCAAAAATCAGGATTACTATAGCCGCCGGGCCTGTTCTCCCGGTCATAGCGGCAATACTTGCGAATGCCGACATTAAACTCACATGCGCAATACCGAGACCGGCGACGCGCATAAAAGACAGCGTATTGGCGAGATAGCCGCTGAAAATTTCAAGAAGTTCGACAAGCCAGTTCATTATGAGAATAGCCGGTGTGTATACTGAAAACTTCAGTGATGAGTTGTGTTTTTTTTCATGCAGAAATTCGTATACGGGTTTCACCGACAGCAGTAGAATTGGAATGCCGAAAACTAATGTGAGCATATCCTTATCAGGCAGCGCGCGGTAAGCACTGCGCACAAAAAAAATTCCGCTGTAGACACCCCATATGTAGAGCCATCCGCCGATAATGCCTGCTTTATCAAAAAACAGTAAGAAGTATTTTTTTGCACGTGCAAGATTGATCCAATTGAGCAGCAAACCCGCTGAAATAACACCAATACCGAAAAAGACTGTCAGACCAAGAATATCATATACAGATTCGAAACCGGATGCAGGCGAACCGTGTCCGCTCAGTACTTCGTGATAATTAAACCATAACGCTTTGGTAAGTGGAAACCCGAACCACGATCCGAATAAAATGCCTGAGATAACCGCAGACGCGCCGCATGGGATAAGCAGCCGTGAAATTTTATACGAGGCCGAGTCTTTTTTTTTGATGATTATTCCCGCGGCTATACCCATAAGCGCGAGAACTATTCCATGGCCGGCATCCGCGAACATAAGACCGAACATAAGAAGATACGCGAGCGCGGTAAACGGTGCGGGGTTTATGCTGCCGTATGCAGGAACGGCGTATCCGTCGATGAGGAACTGAAAAGGAGAAAGAAATGAAGGAGTGCGCATAAGCACCGGAACCTTTTTTCTGTCTGTATCAGACATTTTTTCAGCTTCGTTCCATTCAATATAACAGCGCCCCGATGTCATATCATTCATGGAATGTTGAAATTTGTTTTTTTCTTCTTTGGGGATCCATCCGGCAATAATAACCGTTCTTGAAGTACAGGAACTGAAAGATTTAATCTTTTCAGTCAGCTCTATAAGTCGGATTTGCCTCCATATTTTTTCAAGCTGCGGTGAGTGCATGGTAACGGTTTCGGACACTTTTCCTGCGGCGTCATTCTGAAGTTTTTTTATGCCGGATATTCTTTGCTGAATCTGGTTTTCTGCATCACCGTCAATATCTGACAGCGATGAGGGAAGAGAAATTTCACTCCATTCGGCGATGCGCATACAAGCCGCAACAGCTTTTTCGTCACGCTTCATGGTGATGAGGAGGACTGTTGCGTGCATATCATTTTTTTCGATTAAAAAGTGCACTGAGGCTGTTTGTTCTATGGATTGCCGGAATTGGCCGTATTGCCGAAGAGGGACTTTACCGGTGTGAACATTCAGGAACGCATGTGTCTTTTTTGAAACTGAAACAGGTCCGGTCTCGTGTATCAAATGGAGCTGACGCTGCAGATCTTCAAGTTTGCCGATTTCCTTCTGCAGAGAAAGCTGCGTGTCTCTGATTTGCTGCACTTCGCTAACGGCTTTATCAATTTGAGATTGTGCGAGAGACAAATCATAATCCTGCTGCTCAGACAAAAAAGATTTACTTATTTCAGGTCTGACCGAGGTTATTGAAAGAAGGCCTTCGATTTTACTCCGTAATTCGGCAAGCTGCGCAGAAGAATATTCACTATTAATTTTTGAAAGTATTTTCTGACCAGGTTCAAAATCCTGAACAGACATTAAATGCAGATTTCCCAGAGCGAGAAGCTTTCTGCTTACAGTTTCTGCATCAGATTTCATCACCAGCGCAGTCATTTTCAGCATAGGTGTGCTAATCATACAAAATGCATCTCCGACCTTTCTGTCCTGATTTTTAAATGCACCGCATTAATAAGTGTTTTTATTCTGCGCACTTCAATATGTTTGCGGATAAGCCAGGCAAAAATTATACCGATGGTGAAAGGATACCCTGAGCAGACCTTTTTTACTTCTTCTTCGATAATCAGTGAGAATAGTTTTTCTATTACCGATAATCCCTGTCGGTTTTCGCCGCTACTCCCGCTGGATAAAATGAGGTATTTTCCGTATGTTCTGCTGAATAATTCCAGCCCAAGGCCTGTAGGTTCTTTTTTTTCTGCAGCTTCGTGAAATATATCCAGGCTAATGTTTTTCCCATTCGGAATAAGCGTTTCTATAAGTTCATTGCTGGTTAATTTGTAAAACTGATTCATCCGCACAAACCGATTAATGTTTTCCATATCGACTTCTATACCTATCAGACTATGTACTATATCCCGGTCTCTCGGCGCAAGAATATCAAACGCCTTAAAAAGCGATTGATAATATAGTTTGTCACAGGCAATCTCGAGTTTAAAAATTGATTTTTGTTCCTGTACTTCATGGATCATTTCCTTCACCACAGGGCCGTACAGAGTGCTGTGTGCCGCGTCGGCAAATGTGTTGCTGTCAGATGCGAGCAGTTTGTCTACAGGCAGGCAGTGGATGCGCGTATTCCTGCATACATACGGCAGGAGTTCATCTATTTTTCTTCTGCGGATACTGCGGTCAAACCACAGCCGCAGCACTGTTCTGAACACCTGCAGTTCATACCTTTTCCCCCATGCATCTACCGTGATCTGTTCCGTTTTGCAAAGGTGTTTTTGAATATCCTGAATTTCAAGAGCCTCATGCTCAAAAAGCGCGAGCTCCATAAGACCGATATCAGCGCTTTGCCTGTATAAATCAATAAGAAAACGGTACCGGGTATCATCAAAATAAGGAAGAAGTTCATCTGTGGTGTGCGCCCGCACCGACCGTAAAAAAAATTCATCATTGAGTAATGTGCTCATTCTTGCACGCAGTTTGGCATTAATAAAGGCGTATTTTTTGAGTGCACTGCTCACGGCATTTCACCTCAGGTAATAAGTGAAAGAATGCGTGCAACCGCATCGTCAGTAGGTTTTTTTTTTCGGATGAAAAAATCACGGGATTCTTCTGATGTTTCATTATTTATTTTCGTGAGATTTTTTTCATTCTTTATTCCGGCTGCATCAGCTCTTGCTGAGATGATTTCAGACGCTTCACTGCGGGCGTTTTCCAGCATTATCCGTGCCTGCTGTTCTGCATTTTTTATTAATGTTTTTGCATGGGATTGCGCAGCTTCTATTCGCGCTGATCCCTCCGTTTCAGCATTAAGTATTGTTTCTATCACGGTGCGCATTTTAGAATATTTTTGATTTCATAATGCTAAAATTTTTATTTTGTGTGCCCTGCGAACATAAGGTGCGCTCTGTAAATATTTTTACTCCGGACAGCACGTCCGTTCTACGTGCCAAATTTCCTGCGCGTACTGATGGATTGTTCGGTCGGTTGAAAATTTTCCCATTCGCGCAGTATTAAGAATACTCATTTCGGTCCATTTTTTTTGATCGCAGTACATCGTTGAAGCATCTTCCTGTACCCTGATATATGATTCATAATCGGCGAGAAGACAGTACCGGTCGCCGTGATGCAGGAGTTCATTCGTTATGGGCCGGAAAAGATCGGGTTGCCCCGGTGAAAAATACCCGTTTTGAATCATATCTATTACCTGCCGGAGCTCAGCATTATTATGATAATATGAAAGCGGGTAATAACCTTTTTGCTTAAGCTCATCTACTTCTTTTGAGTTCATTCCGAATATGAAGATATTTTCCTTTTTCACTTCTTCCATTATTTCAATATTCGCTCCGTCAAGGGTTCCGATGGTTAACGCGCCGTTAAGAGAAAACTTCATATTTCCGGTTCCGGATGCTTCAGTTCCCGCAGTTGATATCTGTTCAGAAAGGTCTGCAGCAGGAATAATCTTTTCGGCATTTGAAACCGCATAGTTTCTTAAAAAAAGAACTTTGAGTTTATCACCGGCTTTCGGATCGTTATTAACCGCTTCGCTGACATTATTGATGAGTTTAATTATCAGTTTTGCCATAAAATAACCCGGAGCAGCTTTCCCTGCAAAAATCACCGTACGGGGAGCTTTCACTTTTTCCGGATTTTCACGTAGCCGGTTATAGAGAGTAATCACATGCAGGACGTTCAGAAGCTGTCTTTTATATTCATGCATACGCTTTACCTGAATATCGAACATCCCGGCGGTATGTACTTTGATTTTATTGTGAGAGAATATATATTCCGCGAGAGCTTCTTTATTCAGTTGTTTCACTTTCCGCCATGCGAGTTGAAAATCGTTTTGAACGGCATAGGGCTCAAGTTTTTTCAGCTCATGTAAATTAAGAATCCATCCCTTGCCGATAGCGCTGCTGATAAGGTCGGACAGAGCGGGATTACACAATTTAAGCCAGCGTCTTTGCGTAATGCCGTTTGTTTTATTGGTGAATTTTTCCGGCCATATCTGAAAAAACTCTTTAAATACTGAGTTTTTAAGAATCTCGGTATGCAGTTCTGCAACGCCGTTCACCTTATGACTGCCGATAACGGCAAGATTTGCCATGCGGACTTTTTTTGGACATCCTTCTTCGATGATAGAAACGCGGCTTAATAACTGGTCATTACCGGGAAAAGCCGCAGAAGCGAGGTCAAGGAAACGCCGATTGATTTCGTAAATAATCTGGATATGCCGGGGAAACACATGGCTGAATAGGTCGACAGACCAGCGTTCAAGCGCCTCCGGAAGAATTGTATGGTTGGTATATGCAAAAGTCTGCGTAGTAATATCCCAGGCTTCATCCCATTCAAGGGAGTATTGATCAATCAGCAGTCTCATCAGCTCAGGTATTGCAATCGCCGGGTGCGTATCATTGAGCTGTACGGCAACTTTATCCGGAAACTTTTTAAAATCTTTTTGATTCTTCAGATATCTTCTTATTATATCCTGCAGAGTTGCGGCAACAAAAAAATACTGCTGTTTCAGCCGCAGCTCCTTCCCTACAAAGATATTGTCCTTTGGATACAGTACTTTTGAAATTGTCTCACTGTCAGATTTTTCCGCTACCGCTTTGTCATAGTCGCCGTCGTTAAAATAATCCAGATTAAAATCACGGCTTGATCTTGCTGACCATAGCCGCATATTATTGACTGTGTTATTCCGGTATCCGGGAATGGGAGTATCATACGCCATTGCGGACACTTCCTGAGTATCGGTCCAGTTGTAGACCATTTTCCCGTTTTTATCAACGTATTGCTCAACACGTCCGAAAAATTTGACCGGATAAATATATTCAGGCCGTGGAAATTCCCATATATTACCAAGATGCAGCCAATTATCCGGCGTTTCTACCTGAAAGCCGTTCTTAATGGATTGAAAAAACATGCCGTATTCATAGCGTATGCCATACCCGTAGGCGGGAAGCTGCAGAGTCGCCATTGAATCCATGAAACAGGCAGCAAGCCTGCCGAGACCGCCGTTACCCAATCCCGCATCCCATTCAGATTCGCGTACTTCTTCGAGGTCATAGCCAATTTTTTTTAAGGCATCTGCGGTGTCGTTATACATGTCGAGATTTATCAGACTGTTTCCCAATGTGCGGCCGATTAAAAACTCAAGTGATAAATAGTAAACACGTTTAACATCCTTTTCATAATACAATTGCTGGGTTTTAATCCAGCGCTCCATCAAACGGTCGCGGCATACCAGCGCGGTACTGTTATATATATCCTGCTTTGTTGCTGAGTAACTGTCTTTGGCCTGTGAATACAACAAATGATTTTTAAATGCAGAGATAACTGCTGCCGTGCCGCTGTTTTGCTTGCCACCTATATCAGATTCCGGACAATTTTTTTGTAGTGCTGTATTTGTTTTTTCTTTTATAATAGAACTTTTTTTAATGACTTTTGATGTATTCTGAATGGATTGATTTCGTTTCATTTTTGCCTCTTTAAAATATTTGTTTATTTGACAATGACTGGCATTACTGCATCCGCTGAAGATCCTGCAGCACTAATACTGCTTCTTCCAGATAGATATCTTTAATAAGATTACTGTGCCAATCCGCAGTCTTCTGTACCGCGTTAGTATCAATTGACTTTTTCAGGCCTTCAGGGTCGGATGCAAATAATCGGAAGTGTGGAGATGGTACATTGGTCCAGCTTTTTTCCTCGCTCTTTTTTTCCATGGAGCTTCTCCGGTTAAAATAATCCGTGCGTTCTAACGGCACAAGTGTATCATCCTGCTGTGTTTTAAGCTCAGCTGCAGCTTCCTTTATTTTCGCAAAAAAACTGCTTTGTTTAATACGTTCCGCGCTCAGGTATATCGCAGTATTAAATACTGCGCCGTTATCAAAAGGCTGGTACCGTGTCGGAGTAATTTCACTCCATGGAATACAGTGATCAAGATCCTTTTCTCCAAAATCTATTTGATCATACAGAGAAGGCATGACGATATCCGGTTCTACACCCCGCAGTTGAGTCGCACCGCCATTAATACGGTAAAACTTCTGTATTGTTACTTTAACATGCCCCAGGGGATGAAATTGACGGAATTGCCGACCGGAATCGTTGTCAAGACTGGCGATATTCTGCACAGTTCCCTTTCCAAAGGTTTGTGTGGAGCCCATAATAATGCCCCTCCTGTAATCCTGAATTGCCGCGGCAACAATTTCCGAAGCGGAAGCGCTCGATTCATTAACCATTACAATGAGCTGGCCGTCATACCGGATCGCAGGGTCAGGATCCCGGTATACCGCAGGCATACCGTGCTGCGCTTTTACCTGCACAATAGGCCCTTCGCTGATGAAGAGTCCCGCAAGCCGCACTGCTTCTTCCAGATATCCGCCGCCGTTATTTCTCAGATCGAGGATAAGGCCTTTTATCCCGCTGCGTTTTAAAATTTCAATTTCTTTATATACATCGTACGAACAGCTTCGCCTTTCTCCCTCCATGGAAGCGTAAAAGCTGAGAAGGTTTATATATCCAAAACGGATTGAGTTATCAGTTTTTTCTATAACCGCGGACCTTGCATATGTCTCTTCGATAATGACAAGATCTCTGATTATCGGAATTTCCATGAGGGTGCCGTCGAGTTTTTTTACTGTCAGACGTACTTCCGTTCCTTTTTTTCCGCGAATAAGCTGTACGACTTCATCGATATCCATGTTAAAAATATCCACCGGTTCACTTTTTCCCTGTGCAACTTTTAAAATGATATCCCCCGCTTTCAGATCCCCTTGTTTCCACGATGCGCTGCCGGGAACAATGCTCACTACCTTGGTCTGGGAATTCTTTTCTTCCAGCATCGCGCCAATACCTTCGAGCTGGCCGCTGATGGCAATATCAAAGTCCTTTTTATCTTTCGGTGCCAGGTAAGCGGTATGCGGATCATGTATTTTTAACATCGCATTTAAGTACGTATTAAAACGGTCAGTCTCCGTTGTTCGTCCGATTCTTCTGAAAATATTCTGATAATTTTCATAGACATGTTTCCTTGCGTTTTCTTCGTCGGTTTGATTTTTTTCATTTGTTCTGACCGTATAAAGTCGGTTCAGTACCTGCGATTTAAGCATTTTCCGCCAATAATTTTTCAGCTCCGCGGCATCAGCAGCAAAGGTTCTTTTTTCCGGATCAAGCTCGACCGACTCGGCAGCTGAAAAATCAAGAGGTTTGTCTAAAATTTCTTTTACCCACGATTCTGCTTCCTGTATCCGCACGGAAAGAAGTGCATGCATTTCTTTTACCATTTCATTTGACCCTGTGAGGATATGATTTTCGAGCAGTACCGCGTATTTTGAAAGATGCGATACATCAGAGGCGGTAAGAAACTGTTTGTTATAATCACATTGTTTAAGATATTCAAAATATACTTTTCTTGCGTAACTGCTGTCAATCTGAAGCGGCATAAGGTGGTTTCTGTTAACCATGTCAAGGGTAGTAAGGTGTGTCGCTTGTTTTTTAAATTCAATTTCTGCCTGTGATGAACAGGTGCTGAAAAAGAGCAGGGAAAACAGACTGCAAAGAAAAAATCGGTGTTTCATGTAAGTTCCTCTGATAAATATAATTTAAATTCGGGTCGGGTCAGTTCTTCTATAATTGTTTCAAAATATATACAATAATAATTTCGTATGTAGCACACGCAATATAACAATTTTTAGTTTATCCAATAATATAGAATAACATAAAATCGGGAAAATTACATGTGGATTGTCACTATAGAACAGGGGAAACGCAAACTTTAAGTTTCAGGGGTATTTCTCGTTTTTTTCGCTTGCGCAGCGTACAGGAGGTACGCAAACCGGTTCGGCCGTCACGTCGGATGCATAGCCGAGCAGTGCGCAAAGCGCACGACCAGGCAGGACAAATAGGCCGACGGCCCGTCGGGCAATGGACAGTCATATAACTTTTCAAACTGTCAAAGCCGGAATCGCTCAAAAAACAAGAAATACCCCTGAAACCGTTTGCGTTTTCCTACGGAACAACCATCACTAATGGTCCACACGCACACATTTTTGATAAATCAAAAAGTGTGCGTGTGCACTATAGAACGAACACAGCTTTATTCCCGCTAAAGGACGACAGGATGCGGTTAATTTTTTTCTACGTGTGACATAATCGCGGATATCCTCGATCAAAGCGGCTTCGCCGAGGCTGTGGAGCACATCGTACCCGGCGCAAAGGTAGTCGATTAACCCGAGACGCTCAAAAATATCAGCCGTCTCGGCGCCGTCGAGACCCTCCGCCTGACGGTATAATTCCAGGCAGTAGACGACGAAGCGCGGCTTCACGTGCGGACCAGATCTACTCATCCGGAGACTCGGGGTCTCCGCTCGCGAGTTCGGAGGTCAGGCAATCTAGCAGGAGCTTCGGGCTGTGATGCCAGAGCTTGGTCTCTTCGCACTGCTCGAAATGCAGGCGCGTTGCTTCGAGTAACCTGGGTTTTGGTATACATAAAGTACTGCCATGGTTTACTTTCATAACAGTAAAGTTGTTCTACACTTCCGGCATGAAAATGTCAACTTTCCCATTAGCGTTCATTCGCGTCCATTGGCGGTTTTCTTATCGCTTTAAACGCGAATATTCCCGTTGATCAAAAAACTATCTTCACATCGAGAAACACTTCAGAAAAAACATCCCTGCTGGTAAATTCGCTCCGCCGGCTTTTCCCCGGATACAGCACCGGCATAAGCGATATGGAGAATTGATCCACCGGAGAAAATGTAAGCTGCGGGGTGAGAATAAAAGAACGGTCATTCAGATTACAAAGCGCGTTACATGTCAGAGTGGTTGTCTGTCTGAAAAGTCCGGTCCAGCTGAAGAATGCCGCCGCGTACCACCGGTTTAATTCCATGCGGTTATCGGTGAGATACGCACTGTTTGTGTTGGTTATTGTCGTATAAATTTTATGACGGTACACATTGAAATTATATCCCTCTCCGTTGTAATAGCCTTCAATGGCGGCGGTACATTTATCTTTATTGAAGCTTTTATGTACGCCGAGCACCACTTTCCCGGTTTGTTTGTCCGGCTGGTAGTTGGTGACATTTGTTCCGCTGACCCGGTAAATTGTTTTGGTATATTCGGGAAGATACGCGCCTTCGCCGTAAAAATTCCATCCTCTCAGGCCTTTCGAAAAATCCAGAGTCCAGACCGTATGGTTGGTTTTTTTGAGAAGGCAGCCCAGCGCGGCTTCCATACCTCCCAAAAGCGCTTCGGTTTTCAGCGCGTATGTGTAGTTGTTCGGTTTTTCTACATCATCCATGTTTATAAAACTGTAGAAATTAAAATATGTTTTTACCGGAATATGCACTTTGATACCGGTTACTCCGCGACGCTGCCTGTTCATATCCTCAAAACTTTTTTTATCCCAGTTAATGAGGTCGGAGGGGTTCCAAAGCATACCTCTTCCCCATTTAAGAACCTGCATGCCGAGCCTCATCCACACCGCATTTGCCGCGTTACAATCAAAGAAAAATTCATTCAACGAGAAACTGAAGTATTGACTGGCGGGTACGGCGACATAGCCGGGGTAGGGGGATCCCTGAAGAAAATAATAGTTGGTGTAATGTATTCCCGCCGGGGAATAGTAAATGAGAAAATCGACATAGCTTTTAAACCCTTTAGGCAGACGCACCTCGAGATCAAGTCCGATTTCGAAATATTGCCGTACCTGATTGGTATCCCAAGTATGATTACTGTAAACGGTATTGCGGTGAACAGAATAGAGCGCGCGGCTCATCAGAGCGCCGCCTAATGCCGCCGCGGATTTTTCCGGAGTAGAATCAGAAAGCCGATCCAATGCGGGGTGCGAGGCATTACTTCCGGTGCTGCCGGTATTGCTTGAGATTACAGGCTCTGAAAACAGATCATTTTCATTAATTTCAAAACCATAGAGGATGTTCAGCGCTGCAGTAAGAACAGCGGTATAAGCGAATACGCGCATAAGAGAGGATGTTCCGCTCATATTTTTACCTGAGTTTTATTTACTCCGGCTTTCAAGATATGGTTTAGTAAAAATGTGGTCAGGGATTTTTGAGAGGTTAACCGAGCTGATTTCCGTTACCGTCATGTTGCCTTTTTCGAAATTATCGATACTGTAAAAAACCGAGGGTATATATTTTCCCTGAACCGGCATGTATTTCGGGAAAAGCTGGGTTACCATAAGTGTACCGGATCTGGAATAATTTTCGACTTTGAGCACAAGGTATGTTTCCTGCGCGACCCACATTACCTGCATCGGATAGGTGACATTGTCGACTTTCGCAATGAGCGTAATCTTCCAGGTTTTCTGCGCACCGAGCGCGGTTTCGGAAATAATTTCTTTTCCATCGCTGTCAAGTTTCGCTTTGAATTGATCAGAAAGTTTTTTTGATTCCATATCGCCGCTTTTTACATCGGTTCCGCCGATATTTTCATCACGGTTGATGTGCTGAAATGTCCGTGTATTGCGCCGGTACATCCAGAAACTATCGCCTGTTTTCAGATACCCGTTTCCGGCTTCAACTCTTGGGGCGAGCATTATGAGCAGAAATGCATCATCGGCATCTCTCCGGTAGTACTCCATACTATAGCGGTTGGTTCCCTGTACCGGACGAACCTGAAGAAAAGAAACCTGCGCGCTGATATCGGTGCCGAGAGTCTGAGCTGCGTCAATTTTTTTTAAAAGCTCGTCTGCGCCGGGTATACGGCACCATACTGAGATATTTCCTGCTCCTGACATTAAAACAAACATACTCAAAGCCCGCAGAATTTTCAGTTTTGTGTTCATAGTGTACGAATCTCCTTGAAAATATTTTTTAAATATAACATTAGTAATAAATTAAAGTACTCATAAATTGTTACTCATATTGCTGCAGGGCTTCGCTTGGTTTCATTTTTGAGGCGCGGCGCGCAGGCAGGAAAACAGCGATTGCAGTAATAATTAAAAGTCCTGCAGTAAACGCTGCAATTTTTTTAATATTGATTAAAAAATAAAGACGGTTATCATTGAGAAACATTGAACCAATTTCGCCGCCGTCGATGGGAATTGCAGACAGGCCGGCCATGAGCAGCACACTGAAAAGAAGGCCCGCCGCGGCGGCCGCGCACGCGAGAAGCATATACTCAAGCATGAAAAGTGTCCGCACATCGCCGCGCTGCATACCGATTGCACGGAGGGTGCCGATTTCCGTCTTTCTTTCGTGAATGGTCATGCGGAGTGTGTTATTCAGTCCGACCAGCACAATAAAAAGAATAACAATGATGGCGATATAAATCAGCTTATCTATTGCCTGCTGAAACTGAAGGATCTGTGTACCTGTTTCGTACATTGTTTTCACATCAACGGCATGACCTTTCCATGGCTTTTTATTGAGCTGACTGTATTTTACGATAATGTCATCAGTGGTTGATGAACGCCGCATCAGTATCCACTCCTTGGCAAGAAATTCCTGATAAGGTTTAAAATACGCTTCGATCGTTTCGCCGGGGGCTTCTGGAAGATTGGCATAGTATGCAGCGTAGTGAACCTCGGGAGATAAAAGGATGAGCGGGATCTGAGAATCAATTCCCCGGTAAAAACCTTCCACGCGTAGTCGGAGGGTGGTGCCGCTTTTTTCCCGATTGGGATATTTTAGTGCATAGGTGTAGGAAACCGAATCGCCTATCCGGTACCTTCCGGAGAGTCCATCCGGCAAGATAACACCGTTTTTGCTTTTTGCGTTGTATGATCCTGAAACGATGCTGAGGTGATTGGTAAACATAAAGCCGGGGTGCGGAGCGGCAGCAGCGCATTTTATTTCCGTATTTTTTTCTCCGGACAGCATTCCAGTGTACAGCGCGGTATGCGGGGCACACTTTTCATGTATTTTTCCTGCAAATTTCAAAGCGTCAAGAGGGTTTTCGAGATACATCCAGATACGTTTAGTTTCATGAGGTTTAAGTCCGAGCTGCGACTTAAGCGTAGACTGATGGACGTATACTGCCATATCCTGAAACATACTTTCGGTTTCAAGAACTGCCGCCACCCGGTATTTTACCGCTTCCATCTGGCCGAAAATATTATTAAACCGTGAATGGATATAATCGCCGGGATGTACATTCATATTCACCGCGCGTTTTTTATAGATAAGCGCGCTTTGCGGATCGGAGATAAACTCATCAAAGGAACCGTCATACACCTTAAAGAGGTTTCTGTCCTTATTGGCTTTTTCCGGTTCAATGCCGGTTAAAACCATGCCCTCTGCTTTTGCAATACCAAGCACCCGGGCCCATACACTGATGGATTCGGAGATTTCTTTTATGCCCTCAGCATTTTCACGCAGTATCTTTTCGAACCGGTGCCGGTCGCGTATGACATCGGTCTGCACTGCGGCATTTTCCCGGACCGCAATTTCCACATGTCCGCACATGAGCGACATGAATTTATTGAACATCATGTCGGTGATGCCTTCGGAAAATGCGCTCGCGCTGATGAGAATACACAGCCCGAGGGCCATGGCAAGCGCGAGAAGTATATTCCGGCGGTACTGACGCACAAGGTTTCGTACCGCGGGTTTAATCAATACGCGTATTCGTCCGTTCATAGCAACTCCTAATTTCTTGACATACTCGACATCGGGGTGATTGAGCGCGACACACGCAGCGGATAAATAACTGCGCCGAAAGTTACGCATATGAGCATAATTACTCCAATCCCGACATCGGTTACCGTCACAAGAGGCGCGTAATAATCTGCCCCGGTAACAATCTGCAGCATTTCATTTTTTACCGGCAGCCGGAGTGCGGCGAGTGCTTTTGTGATTACTATTCCCGCGCAGATACCGAGGCCGCCGAAAAAGAAACTTAGTGTAAATGTTTCATATAAAAGCATTTTCGCAAGAAAAGACCTGCGGGCGCCGATTGCGCGCATCATACCGAGTTCCTGGGAACGTTCGAGAACTGACATGGCGAGTGTGTTCATGATGATAATCACCGCGACCACAAAAACAAGCCCGACCGTGGCATACAGTATTATTTTAACACTGTCGAGCATAGTGACAATGCTGCCGAGCATCTGTTTCCAGTTGAGTGCTTTCACACCGAGTTTTTCTGATTCAAAACGTCTGTTCAGATCATCAATAACCGCATCCGGATTTTTTTTATATTCAGGGCGCAGTTTAACAGAAATTAATTCAAACACACCGTTTTCAGGATCACTGGTCCCGCCGGCCGGCGGAATGTGAACGGATGCAGTAGGCGTATTGTTTTTTTTTGCCGATACCGGCGGTTTGTTTACCATGTTTTCGGTTATAACCGAAGAGAAAAACGAATCCGGATTGTCAATGTCCGCCGAAAGCAGCGCGGCTTCTCGGGTATCCAGATCAATTTTTTCATCAGCCCCGATATAATTCATGCACTCGCGGAAACTGTGCATATCCATAACACTGAGTTCCCTCCACATCGAATGAAGTGCTTTGTATCTGAAAATTCCTTTTACCGGCACTTTTACATCGGATGTTGCATTTTTCGAGGAGTACCCCATCAGGACAATATCATGTTTAAGCGTGACTTCAGCCGGGTTGATATCCTGCAGGTCTCCTTTGAGGTAATTTGTGATGAACGGAAATCCGGCCGGATAATACAAATCCTGATTAACGAGATAATACATATCGCGCATAAACTGGGAGAGGTAGATTCCCCTGCTGCCGCGCGGCGGGATTGTACCTTCGAGTGTTTCAAAATTACCGAACATTTCCTGATAATCATGTAAGTCAGCGCCGAAAACCGCACAGATGGCGGGATAGCCGGTGGGATTATCATTGCCTGCGAGCATCATCATAATACCGTAACCATACGGCAGATAGCGGTCGATTTTTTCGGTTTCATCAAGAATTGCCCGGACACGCGGGTAATCGGGGATAAGCGCGATGCTGTCGCCCATCATCACCGTGAGAATATCTTCTTTCTCCTGTGTGCGGCTCATTATGGTGATGTCTCCGATGAAACTGTCGATAATCGCTTTTGTTACATTTTCTTCCATCGCGGCGACGGTAGAACCGCCTACAATCATAAATACCGCACCGATAAAAAGAATTATTCCGACCACAAGGCTTTTTCCGCGGTGGCGGAAAAGGTTTCTGTACGCAATTTTAAATATCAGCATTGAGAATCCTCCTGATTTGAATATGCTTACACGCGGATTTTCCCGTCCTGCAGCGTAACTATGCGGTCTGCATAATCGAGTACTTCTTTGTTGTGAGTAGAAAAAACAAAGGTTGTTCCCCTGGTCTGATTTATTTCACGCATCAGTTTTAAAATATTATTGCCGGTGACCGAATCAAGGTTCGCGGTCGGTTCATCAGCGAGGATAATGTCCGGATCTGTAATGAGCGCCCGCGCGATCGCAACTCTCTGGCGCTGCCCTCCGGAGAGTTCTGCAGGACGATGGTGATAAAACTCTTTTAACCCGACGGTTTCGAGAAGACCGAGCGCCTTGGTGCGGATATCAGCCGGAGAAAATTCATTTTTCAAAAGCATTGGAAATTCTACATTTTCCAGGGCGTTAAGCACGGGAATAAGATTGAATGTCTGGAAAATAAACCCTATCGTGTTCAGGCGCATATCCGTGCACTGTTCATCATTCATGTCGGCGATTGATTTTCCATGTATTTCAATAGTACCGCTTGAGGGATTGTCGATCAGTCCGATGATATTCATCAGAGTAGTCTTACCGCTGCCTGACGGCCCGATAACGGACATAAGTGACCCTTTGGATATGTCAAGATCAATGCCTCTGAGCGCGGGAACTTTCACTTTTCCGAGAAGGTATTCGCGTGTTACTCCCTGTATCCGGACAATAGGTTCATTGTTATTTGAATTCATAGCGTGCTCCTGTAAAAATTTATAGACCGGCGCTGATTGTGCCTTCACCATGCGCAGCCGATACTTTTGCCACAGCGGCCGACATACCCTTGTTCATAAGGTGCGGCACATCTGAAGGGACGAGAATCATTGAACCGGCCTTTTTCAATGTTTCCATAAGAATATTAAGCGAACGCAAGTGCATTGCATCAGGATTGTCTTTATACTGAATTGCCGCTTCAGCGTATTTTTGCGCTATTGCCGCTTCAGCATCTGAAAGAATGATTCGCGCGTTTTTTTCACGTTCGGCCTGTGCTTCCTTACTGATGGCATCTTCAAGTTCCTGCGGAATGACGATATCTTTTATTTCGACAGAAAGTGAGGTAATGCCCCAGGCATTGGTTTTCTGGTCAAGTATTTTCTGGAGTTCCCGTCCGATTTCTTCACGTTCGGTGAGCAGTACTGAAAGGGGAGTGCGGCCGATAATATCTCTGAGAGCGGTTTTCGCGCTGAGCGGTACGGCGACTTCGTACTGCTCAACTTCAAGTTTTGCTTTTTTTGCGTTCCAGATCATCCAGAAAATAATCGCGTCGACATACACAGGAACCGCGTCTTTGGTAAGCACCTTGCCGCCGGAAAAATCGGTCACAATGATCCGAGTATCTACATAAGAAACAATAATATCGAGAAAGGGAATAACTATGAAAATGCCTGGACCACGTGTACGGTGAAATTTGCCGAGACGCAGAATTGGAACCCGCTCCCATTCAAACGCAACACGGATGATTCCTGCCGCAATAAAGCAGATTACTGCGACGACTGCAGCCGGGACAGAAAAGGGTTCGTCTTTTAAATTCGTTTGAAAAAGTACTACGCTGATACCGAGCAGAAGCACATTGATATCGTACCGTTTTATTTTCAGGATAACAGCGGATATCCGCTGCGGAATTGATTTTTTATCAGGTGTTTCCTGAATGAGTTCAGTCATGACGCCCTCCACTTATAGCTGAAACTGTTTTTTGATCTTTAGCTGCGTACTGCGCAAGAATTTGAAGTGTTTCACTTACAGTAATTTTTTTTTCACTTAATTCATTGATAAAAGCTTCGCATAAACCGGCGATCATATTTTCACGTTCATGAGCGGTATTCTTAGTCTCGGACTCATTAATGAAGGTGCCGGAACCCTGCTGCGTATGTATGAGACCCTTTATTTCAAGCTCATTATATGCTTTTATTACCGTATTGAGGTTCACTTCAAGATCTACCGCAAGCTGCCGGACTGTCGGAAGCTGCTCACCCGGACGCAGTACACCATTAGAAATACCGTAGGTGATATAATTCACAATCTGCTTGTAAATCGGCACACCGCTTTTTGAATTGAGGGAAAAGTTAAATGGCATCGAAAAATACCTTAAAAACCGAGTGTTTTTGATGAATAATTGTTATATTCATATATTACATTAGTATTATAATTCATTTTTAGGGAAAAGTCAAGCTTTTTTTTAATTTTTTAAAATTAACGAAAGAGAAATAGAAAGAGAAATAGAAAGAAAAAATAAATAATCCCCATATACTAATAATTCGTAAAATTATTTTTTTTATAGGCAGGTGAAAGTGATGCAAGTCTGGTAATTAGAGTGGCTGTTTAGCTGTAGAAGTGTTGATTTCAATAACCAAGTGGAAGGGTTTCGCAATCGGTAATTCAGAGCGGCTTAACGGAGAAAAAAAGGGCAGGATGCCCCATTTTTTTTCTCCGTTCAGAGTGCAGTCCGCCGTCAGGAGGGCGGCGGCAAACGTCCGCCTGAATTGCCATTGCGAAACTCCTTCCACGGTGCCCATTTAGAAAAGGCTACCGGCAAACGTCCCCCTGAATTGCGGCGAAACCCTTTCTCCTGCCTATGATAAAATTTGAGGACATTCATAAGATTATCTTCATTGACTTTCCTGCAATCAGGTGATATAATTAAAAGATAAATAACACAAAGGAGATTTTATGGCACAGTCACAAGAGGTTATCGCACAGGCGCTCGCACTTATCAATAGTGAGACTGCCGGGCTTATGAACACCGATGTAAACGAACTTATTGGATTAAACGAAAAATTTCAAAATGGCGTAAAAAGCGCCGGGGCGAAGTGCCGGAAAAAGACTACTGCGTGGGGTAAAGCAGTCCGGACAAGAATTACTGAACTTAAACAGGCTAAAAAACTTTTTGCTGAATACCGAAAACTGACAATAGCTGAATCAAAAAAAGATAAGGCAAATCCCGATCAGCCCACCGTGTAAACGGGCCGGATTTCATCTGACAGACCGGATAGTTTCCGCAGTATGTGGCACGGAAACTATCCATTACTTCTGTCTTTCTTTGTTTAACCCAGCAGTTTCAACACACCCTGAGTTTTCAGATTCGCCTGCGCAAGCATTGAAATATTAGCCTGGGACAGAATCTGATTCTTAATCATATCAGACATTTCCTCTGCCATATTCGTATCTCGCACGCGGCTTTCCGCTGCCTGCAGGTTTTCTGAACCGACTTCAACGGATTTTATAATATGATCCAGTCTGTTCTGATATCCACCGAGATCAGCCCTTTGCTTATTGACTTTTTTCAAAGCTTCGTCAACAAGGCCGATTGCCCGGTTAGCTTTTTCAGGAGCGCTTACCGAAATCACGTCGTCAGCAGAAGCCCCGATGAGGCCAAGGCCTCTGGCGTTCATTGTACCGATATATGACCGGATTCTCTGGTCCATATTGGCGCCCACGTGAAACCACATACTGGCTGCGGGAGCTCCTCCTCCAGAAGGATTGGCAAACCTGCCCGTAAGCATTTTTGCACCATTAAACTCTGCGTGAGAAGCGATCCGGTCAATTTCAGCGACAAGCTGGCTGATTTCGACTTGTATTTGCATCCGGTCTTCAGCAGTGTATATTCCGTTAGCGGATTGTACGGCTAATTCCCTTATTCTTTGGAGAATAACGCTTGATTCGGCCAGATATCCTTCAGTTGTCTGAATGAAAGATATTCCGTCCTCAGCATTTCTCCCGGCCCTGTTCAGTCCTTGAATTTGTGCGCGCATTTTTTCGCTCACTGCAAGACCAGACGCGTCATCACCGGCCTGAGTGATTTGTTCTCCGGAGGACAACTTGCGCATATTTGATTCTATGTAGTTATTCCTTGTGGAGAGTACGCGGTTTGCGTTTATACTAGATAAGTTGTGATTGATAATCATAACTTTCCTCCTTGATTTTGTGTTCCATCCCTGTAAGAAAACTGTTTACGGATTCCTTACTTTCAATTTGTCGGCATCCGGAGTCTTAAAATTGAATTTAGAATAATAAAAAATTTACGTTTTGATATTGATCATGCATCACACAGAGAGCATAACGCACACGGAGAACTATTGATTTTTCCTCTGTGTGCGTTGTGTGCTCTGTGCGAAAAAATTAAAAATAATCAGTGATTATGAAAAATTCTTAAAATGTTTTAATATGATAAAAATTTCTCTGGAATTCGAACGTGATGATTTTGGTTTGAAAAACTTAACTTCGGTAAAGAGTTTTACGCATGCGTCCTTGATTTCTTTGCTGCCGCTTCCCTGAAAGTACTTCATCACGGCATTTCCGCCGGGAATGAGTTTTTTCCGGCAAATAGATAAGGTCTGCAGACAGAGTTCTTCTGACAGACTGGCATCTGTAATGCCGATTCCGCTTGTAGAAGGAGCCATATCACTCAGAATGACAGAAAATACCGGATTATTGTCAGGAAATTGGTATGAAAAAACGTCGCCGGTGATATATGTATAACAGTCGTTTTTAAACGGCTGAATTTCCTTGATGTCCAGGCCCGTAATTTTTATCCCGGGGTATTTTTTTAAAATGTATAATGACCAGGAGCCGGGCGCCGCACCGAGATCGAGCACCGCACCGGCGGATTTGAAAAGTGAGAATTTCAGATCGATTTCTTCGAGTTTGAAGTAGCTTCTCGCCCGCAGATTTTCCGCTTTAGCCCGTTTGTTGTAATAATCATCGGTATATGACACAGATCGGATTATCGTTTAAACAGCTCGGTAATTCCGGAAGAGTCATAAAGTTCAAACGGACGTGTAGACGCAAAACTGCGCGCCTGTGAAGAAAAACCGGATGTTGAAAAAAACAATGTAATATTGCAATTAAGCCGTTTCATATCGTCAATACAAACCCGTATTTGATCGTATGTTATGGGTTCGTTATACCGGGTATATTTAATGTATTTTAACAATGTTTTTCCGATCATTTTTGTGCTTTCGCGCGCGGTCCCCACAATTTCTTCATTTGAGATTACGGTAATATCGTTTACCTGAAGCTCAAGTTTTTCAATAATGGATTGGGCGATTTCCTGAAATCGGGTAATAGGTGCGCACATAAAATCTTTTAATACATCTGATTGCCTTACTTCGTTATACTGTCCTAATTTTTCAGAAACATCTTTAAATTTCGGAGTATCTTTCTGGATGGCTTCCCACAGTTCGATTGCATTAGTGATATCTTTTCTTTTTTCGTAGGCATCAGCAAGTATGTAGCGCATTGTATCGAGGACATTGCCTTTCTGTTTGCATATTTTAACACCGCGCGAAAGTTCATCTATTACTTTTGCGTTATTGTCCATCTGCAGATAACACATCCCTTTATTCAGAATTGCCTGTATCTGCATGTCCTTGCTTCTTTCGCCAATATTCAGAAATTCGATTGCTTTGCCGAAGTCCTGCAGATGTTTATAGCATAAACCAATATAATAATGACATTCATATTTTTTTGGTTCATATTTGATGCAATTCGTAAATTCCTGCAGCGCTTCAACATAACTGCTTGTTTCAAAAAGACTTTTACCGAGCATATACAGCGCCTGCGCGTTTTGCGGGTTTAATTTAATTGACATTCGCAGATATTGCGCCGCTTTTTCAAAATTGTTCATCTCAAAAAAAATGCGGCCGATATTGGCGAATGCATCGTCTGCTTTGGGATCCATTTTTATAAGCAGCAGGTATTCTTCAAGCGCTTCCTTTTTTTCTCCAAGAAGATCATGCAGATTGGCGAGATTTCTGCGGATATCAATTTCGTAGGCAGCGGGTTCGTTTTCGATATTTTTTTCGGCGTATGTGTATTCTACAATAGCCATTTTATATTTACCGGCCTTTGTATATGCGAGCGCAAGCATCTTATGCGCTGCATAATCAAAATTGTTTTTTTTGATAACCGCCTGGAGTTTTGTAATCGCGCTTTCGTAATTTCCCGCATTGATTTCTTTGGTAATATTATTCAGCTGTTGTGGTTTTGTAAGGAGTTTAAGATAGTACACCACCAGGGCGACAAGAAGCATCGCAAGCAGCGCACCGAGGAATATCAGACTGAAAGGCATCCGGTTAGTCCTGAACCGCCCGGCGCGGGGTGCATAGGGAAAATAGCTTTTTTTTTGGAAGCAGTTTGTGCATCAATCTCCGCCCTGCATTTTCAAACATTCTTCAGCAACGGATTCTGCACAAAATCCGAAATGCTGTGCAACTTTTTTATATGGGCCGGAACAACCGAATTCGTTCATAGTTTTTATCCGGATATGCGGAGCCATAAAAGAGGTAAAGCCTCTGTAGGACATGGCTTCTGCAAGATACACCGGCGTCTTTCCATTGCCGAGGAGGGATTGTTTATATGAGGAATCTGATTCTTCAAAAAGTTCCATACATGGGATGCTGACCAGACGTACTTTTTTTTTGTTTTTTTCAATAAGAACTTTTGCTTCGAGAAGCGTACCGACTTCTGACCCGCTTCCTGCGAGGATAATATCCGGTTCTCCGCTACAGTCTTCTATAATGTAGGCTCCATTACTAAATTTGCCGTACATTTCAGCCCGGTTGTCTGTGAACGCTTTGAACAGCGACGTATTAAGATTTTGCCGTGTTCCGAGAATTACCGCCGGGCCTTCATGTTCGAGAAAATACAGGTATGAAAAGGCAGTTTCCATATCGCTGGCCGGACGGAATGTGTACAAGCCGGGGATAAGACGAAGTGACCCGATATGCTCAATAGGCTGGTGAGTAGGACCATCTTCGCCGACATATATGGAGTCGTGGGTGAAAATAAACAGATGTTTAAGTTTCATAAGAGCGGCAAGCCGCACCGGCGTTTTCATATAGTCAAAAAAAGTAAAAAAAGTTGAGGTAAAAGGAATAAAAAATTTATTAAGCGCGAGGCCGTTGCCGATTGCGCCCATTGCATGTTCACGCACGCCGAACGCGATATTTCTGCCGGAAAAATTCTGTGAAGAAATATACTGGCTGCCTTTGACTGTTGCTCTTGTTGAACCGACAAGATCCGCGGACCCGCCAATAATCTGGGGCAGATGTTTTGCGCATAGCTGAAGAACCGCGCCTGAAATATTACGGCTGGCATCCGGATCGCATGTAAATGAAAGAAGATCATTTTTTAAAACCGCCGGAATAACATTCTTTTGTACGGCATCGAATTCCGCACCCGTCGCTGCATTGTTGTGTACGGTCTTTTCAAATTCAGACTGCCAGGACACAGTGCTTTTTGCTACTTCTTTGTTTCGTTCGGAAACAGCTTTCACGATGGCAGGAAAAGATTCAACAGGCACAAACGCTCCGGATGCTATTTCCTCCTGTACCTTTGTTTTAACCGAAGCTTCATCGGCTTTTATATTGTGTGCAGCAATAAATACATCCCGAACCGATGAGTTCAGAATAAAATATACGATTTCATCGATGCCTGCCGGAGCGCCATGTATTGAATGGGTGCCTTTCAGTTTGTTGAGACCTTCTCCGATAAGAGTTTTCATTACAAGAAGCTTCGGCTTACCGTTTTTCTGACTGCTGAGTTCTTTGATTTTTTGATACACTTGTGGTAAATCTGCACCGTCAACTGTATCGGTAGACCATCCCTGAGCCTGATACCGCATTGCGACATTTTCGGTGAAAGTGATATTTGTATTACCGTCAATGGTGATGGAATTAGAATCGTATATTGCAAGCAGATTATCCAGGCCGAGATGACCGGCGAGGGACGCCGCTTCGCTTGACAGACCTTCCATATTGCATCCGTCGCCCATAAGCGTATAAATAGTATAATCGAAGAGGTCAGTGTTTTTTCCGTAACGCGATTTGAGCATTTTCCCTTCGATAGCCATGCCTACTGCGTTTGCAATTCCCTGTCCGAGCGGACCTGTTGTAGTTTCAATACCGCGTTCAATATGATACTCCGGGTGCCCTGCAGTTTTTGTCCCGATTTGCCTGAATCCCGCGAGATCTGAAATTGTGTACCCAAAGCCATAGAGATAATTCAGCGAATATACCAGCATTGAACCATGCCCTGCGGACAGGACAAAACGGTCACGCGCAGCCCACGTGCAATTCGCGGGAGTGTTTTGAATAAAATGCTGATACAGAATGGCAGCACAGTCAGCGCAGCCCAGAGGCAGGCCGGGATGACCGGAATTGGCTTTTTGAATAGACATTAATGAAAGGTAGCGGATATAATCGCCGATTTGTTTGATAGTGTGATGATTAAATTCTATTTTTAATGAAGGTCTTGCATTGTTCATTTTTTCCCCAAGAATAATTGTACTCAGAAGTTATTTATTATGCTCGTTACACCGAAGCATAAGAAACTTAATTGATGAACAATTTTAATATGAATGAGGAGATTATGCAACAAAATTTGTGAATTTGTTTGAGACAATATTACAGGATTAAACAGGATCATAATTTCTAAAAATTAACACATCATTAACAATAAATCCATCAAATATGAACAAATTGATTGTAAAGTATTTCTGCGAAGATTGCAGCTGCAAAAAAAACCGCCATAACAGCTGATTGTAAAAAAAAGAAGGATATTTAATATGAACCGTGATAAATATATACACCTGGAAGAAGCAAGTAAGATGCTTAACCGCCGGAGAAAAATGCTTTTCCGGCCGGTCGGAAAATTTTTACGTAAAGGTTCACCGCTTGAAACGTGCATCCATATAGTTAAAAAGTGCTATGATGCTGAAAATGGTTTTTTTAAAACGAGCGCCGGTCATTTCAGCAGCTTTTACATCCGTGATTTTTCGTGGTGCATAGAACCGCTGATTAATCTCGGATTTACCGATGAATGCAGGAATACACTCCGGTGGGCAGTATCCGCATATCTTTCTGAAGACCGTGTCACTACCTGCATTACTAAAAGAAAACAATGTTTTGATTTTCCCGGTTTCGGCGCCGACTCGCTGCCCTCTCTTCTGTATTGCATATATACTGCCGGACTAACTCCGCAGGATTGTAATTGGGATTTTCTCCGAAAGACTGCCTGCAGCTATCTTGACAGGGTGTATGATCCGGCAACAGGATGGATGCGCGGCAATGTTTCAAAGTCCTCCATCCGTGATCACCGGATAAAAGACGGGAGCTGTTATGACGCCTGTATGTTTTATATGTTCGTACACTACGCGGAAAAATTAAATCTCGGTCTGACACTGCCTCTTACTGACGAAGAAGTCTCTTATAAGATAAAAAAAAGATTTATAAACAGCAGCGGCTGTTTTACAGAATATGTATGCGACCGTGTATCCGGCGGAAAAATAACCGGCGTTTCTTCGGTATTTCCTTTCTGGACAAAAGTGGTGGAGGACCGCGCGCATTGGATTATGACTAGCAGTATAGTTAACGCGCATGGCCTGGTCGACCCGTTTCCCATGCGTTTTGAAAAAAAGTATATTCCCGGAAAATTCAGCATCTATCGTTTTTTTGCGCCGAACTATCAGGGTAATACCGTGTGGCTTCACATCGGTTTATTGTACTGCCGGATTCAACTCAGATATAATCCCGGCGAATTTAAAAGAAGTTTTGAACCTGTTTACAATTTGATAAAGAAATATAAAACGGTTATTGAAGTGTACCGGCCTGGTAAAACCTGGGATACTTCTGTACCGTATAAAAGTCTCTTTTATGTATCGGATATCGACATGCTGTGGGCATCTATCGCCGCTGAACTTATGATGAGTTATACCGGAGCAGCTGGGGAAAAGAATTGCGTTCTCCACGCCACCTGTGATGCGGTCATGTGAAAACTTATATATTATTGTATAATTTAAAGAATGTTTATACGGAATTGAATTTGAAAATGTAATGAAGCAAAGGCTCAACAGCATTAAAGGGAAAGTATTTTATATACTTCGGAAAGAAACAGTTGAGTCTGTTTTCGGAATTATAAAGGTCCTTATTGAAGAAAAAATTGAAATAATCTAAAAAGTTGTAGACTATTGCGGTGATGTTTAACGCAAATGACGTATAAATTCTGGTATAAAAATTTGGACTCCGCTAAGTTCGACAGTCTCCTATGAAAAATCAGGAGTAACCGGAAAAAGAAGGTTGTATGACTGTTAAACTCGAGTTAAGTAAATTAGCTATTTTTACGTAAAAAACTTCACTTTAATCAGATAAAAGTGTTTAATATACTTAAGGCTCTTATGATTGAACTGATTCTTAAAGTTGCAGAGGACGAAAATCGAAAAGCCGGGATTACGCCTAAATGAGGGACAGTTTGATCATGAAACTACGCTGGCTGAGTATTTTTCTGTTTTTTCCTCCAGTTTGGTCTTGTTTCGCCGCCAGTACCAGCCTGCACGTCTCTAACGGCGGCAGCGACGCCAACCCCGGCACCCTGGCCGCGCCGTTGTCAACCCTGCAGCAAGCTATCAGTAACCTGACCCCGGCAGACTTCTCCGCAGGCCATGTCTTCATCTGGCTCCACAGCGGCGTGCACAATTTCGGGCCGACCGTCATCAGCAACGCTGCCTGGACACCGGGCGTGACGAGCAACCTTATTATCAGCGGCTGGACAAACGACCCGCCGCGCAGCGCAGTTGTGTCTAACACCTCCGGTGATTTTGTCCTTACACTTACCAAAATAAAATACGTGACAGTTTCTATATACCCGCGCATAATTTAATTGATATAGAAATTTATTTTTTTTTATTGTATAATGTGCGCATATATATTTTGATACAGGAAATTATTTATGTTACCAGTCCGAGCATCAGGCAATAAA
>Ga0180008_1000441_pt1 | contig 35996 bp, 35 predicted proteins | sample MM_PW_MetaG_FD_121121 | JGI IMG/M metagenome (GOLD analysis project Ga0180008, IMG submission 121121) | Groundwater microbial communities from the Aspo Hard Rock Laboratory (HRL) deep subsurface site, Sweden - MM_PW_MetaG | ecosystem: Environmental > Aquatic > Deep subsurface > Groundwater... | reverse complement strand
TTTAGTGAAAATAGATTTATAGCTTTTCAAGGTTATGCTGATTATGAATTTGGAAGCAATTTAGATAATAATAGTTTTGAAAGAACTTATAGAACAAGTGACTCTTTTCAATCTTATATGGGATTATGGTTACATGAAAAGAAATGGGCTTTAGGATATGGACTAAAAGCTTATAAAGATATGACACAATGGAAAGATAATCAGGATTTATTTACTAAGAAAACAGATACTACGGGATTTGCACACTATTTTAATGTGGCATATAAGTTTTAGATTTAGAGTAGAAAAAATTCTACTCTATAAAAAAGTTTTTTTATAAACTTCTTCATCCCAAGCTACAAGAACTTTGTTATCATACTCAATAACAGGTCTTTTAAAAAGCATTGGTTCTTTACATAACCATTCAAATTTACCATTTTCATCTAAGTTTAGTTCTTTTAGATTTAATGTTTTGTATTTTGTACCCTTTGAATTAAAAAGTATATTTACATCAGCTTTTTGAGTCCAAGTTTTAACTTTTTCAGCACTTGGAGTCTCTTTTTTGAAATCAGAAAATTCAACTTCTATATTATTATCTTTGAAAAACTTAAGAGCATTTCTTACACTTCCACAAGTTTTTATTCCATAAATTTTTATCATGAGCTAACTCTATTCTATGATTTTTGGAACTATAAAGTATCCATTTTCAGATTTTGGAGCATGTTTTAAAATATGAGCAGAAAGTTCTAAATCTTGAGTCGCAATATCTTCTCTTAGTGGTGTTCCACCCTCAATTGTACTAAATGTAGCTTCGATTTGTGAAACATCAATTTCATTTAAATTTTCAACAAAATTTATAATATCTGCCAATTCTGTTTTTAATTTCTCTTTTTTTGAGTCATCTATTTCTAAACTAGATAGTTTAGATAGTTTTGCTATTAAGTTATCATCAACAGTCATTGTTATATTTTCCTTATTTTTTAATATTTTTGATTTTAGCTAAAAAGAGTTTATTTGCTTCTTTTAGCGTAGAAATCTTTTTTAAATTCAATCCAATTATCAGCTAAAATAGCCTCTCTTGCTTGTTTCATAAGAGATAAGTAGTAATGAATATTATGAATTGAACCAAGTCTAAAATATGTTATTTCTTTTGCTCTAAATAGGTGATTTAAATACCCTTTTGAGAAGTTTTTACAAGTATAACAATCACATGCTTCATCAATAGGAGTCATATCTTCTTTATACTCAGCTTTTTTGATATTTAATCTTCCAAAAGTAGTAAATAGTGTTCCATTTCTTGCATTTCTTGTAGGCATTACACAATCGAACATATCAACACCTCTTTCTATGTTTTCGATTAAATCCTCAGGAGTTCCAACACCCATTAAATATCTTGGTTTATCTTGGGGCATAAATTGTGTAGTCCACTCAACTGTTTCATACATATCAGCATTAGGTTCACCAACAGAAAGTCCACCAATAGCAAAACCATCATAATCACTTAATGCACAAAGTTGCTCAGCACTTTGTTTTCTAAAGTTCTTATCTGTTCCACCTTGAATAATTGCAAAGATATTTTGATTTGCACCAATACCTTTTTCTTTTTGACTCATATGATATTCAATTGCTTCTTTTGCCCAAGCAGTTGTTCTTTCAATTGATTTTGAAATTCTTTCTTGAGTATTAGGCAAAGCTACTAAATCATCAAGAATCATCATAATATCGCTTCCTAAATCATATTGTGTATCAAGAACACTTTGAGGAGTAAAATAGTGCTTACTTCCATCAATATGAGATTTAAACATAATTCCTTTTTCATCAGGTTTTGAATTAGAACTTAGAGAAAATGCTTGAAAACCACCTGAGTCTGTCAAAAATGAGTTTGGAAATTTTGAAAAGCCGTGAAGTCCACCAAACTTTTTAACAGTTTTTCCACCTGGTCTTAAATATAAATGATAAGTATTTCCAAGAATAATTTTTGCACCAAGTTCTAACATATCATTTGCATCAAGTGCTTTTACTGTTCCTTGCGTTCCCACAGGCATGAAAACAGGAGTTTGGATGGTACTATGAGCTGTAACTATTGTACAAGCTCGGGCTTTTTGTGAAGTTGCGTCAATTGTAAATTGCATAAAATATATAAACCTTAATTAAAATATAAGGATTATATCTAAAGTTAATTAATAAATAAATTTGATACAAAAATTTATTATTATGATAATAATATTTTGATATACTAGTTTTAATAGAATAATAGGGGAAACGTTGAAAAAAATATTTTTTATTTTGTCTTTAGTTGCTTCTTGTGCATTTACAAAAGAAGTGAAAATAAATATAGATGAAGCTATATCTTTAGCCCTTGATAACAATGGTTTAAATAAAATTTCAAGAATAAATTTAGAAATAGCTCAAGCTCAATATGAACAGGCACTTAGTGCAAATTATCCAAGTTTAAATGCAATATTTTATGCAAATAGAAATAATCAAGATACAATTTTTGAGCAAAGAGGAACGTTTACATTATCTCCTGAATTTACAAAAACTTTAGCACTAGCAAATACTTTAAATATGCCCTCTGGAGTAGCAAGAGATACTGCTCAATCGCAAATTGCAGCAACACCAATTAGTGCCTTTCCAACAGGCTCAATAAGCGCAGATATTGATACAAAAGCAATGGGAAGAGATACAGTAAGAGGAACTTTAGAGTTAAATTATGCACTTTATACAGGTGGGAAAATTGATGCTATTATTAATCAAGCAAAGTTAAATAAAGAACTTGTAAAAGCTTCAATTACAAGAAGTGAAAATGATGTTACTTTTGATGTTAAAAGATATTATTATGGATATATTCTAACAAATGAATTATATGAAATAGTAAATAAAATTTATAGGAATATGGAGCTTAGTACTATTCTTGCAAAAGAGTTTATGGAAAATAGTACTACATTAAAAATTAATAGAACAGATTATCTAAATGCTAAATTAACCACATCTTTAATTCAATCAACACTTTCAAAAATAGAATTAAATAGAGAAATGTTAAAAAATGCGATAGCAAATCTTATTGGTTTAAAATGGGATGATACTGTATCTATTTCTTATGATGAAGATGAAATATTAAATCAAAATATTCCTTTACAAAAAATGATCCAAAAATCATATGAATTAAATCCTGATATTAGTAAAATTAACTTAGCAGTAAAAATAAAAGATGAACAAATCAAAGAATCAAAATCTGCATATTATCCACAAGTTGGAGTTTTTGGAAATGTAAATAAAACTTATAATTCATATGAATATGGTTATTTAAGTGAAGATAATCAAAATACTTGGAATATAGGAATTGCTGTAAAAATGTCTTTGTTTGATGGTTTTAGAACTACAAATAGTGTTATAGAAAAAAAACTAAACAAAAAAGTTATAGATGAACAAAAAATATTATTAGAAGAAGGGCTTGCACTTCAGTTAAAAAATGAATTTTTAACAAGTAGCATGGGATACAAGCAAATTCAAATATTAAAAGATGCAGTTGAAACTGCAAGTGAAAATAGTGAATTAAATCTAAAAGGTTTCCAATATGAGATGATTGAAGCAAAAGATTTGATTCAATCACAATTAACAGAAGCTTATGTAAAAGCCGATTATTTGAAATATGTACATGATTATCTAGTTTCTTTATCAAAAATAGATAATTTAGTAGGAAAAAAAATAGATGAAAATTTTTAAATATTTTGTATTATTATCTTTTTTAGTTTCTAGTTTATATTCGCAAGATGAGAGTAATTTTACATTTGGAATTAGTAGTTTTCATAATACAATTTCAAATCAAGATAGAATTGAAAAGTTGACTATAAATCTTGTAGAAAAGATTAAAAAAGATTATAAAAAAGATTTTAATGTAATTTTTTATAAAGATGAAAAAGTTTTATTAAAAGATTTTAAAGAAAGAAAAAATATTGATGCAATTGTAATTAATCCAGAAACGTATTTTGAAAATAAAAATATGATAAAAGAAATATCTGAAAATCCATTTATTTATAAAAATAGTAAAGTGAATTATTCTCAATTATTATTAATTGCAAATAAAAATTCTAAAATTAATTCTTTAAAAGATTTAAAAAATAAAGTTTTCATGAATACACAATATAGTCAAAGTTATTCAATTTGGTTAGATTATTTATATTTAAAAAATACACATACTGCATATGAAAATATAATTAAAAATGAATTATTTTCATCAAAACCATCAACAGCACTATTGGATGTATATTTTAATAAAGCAGATTTTTGTATCATTGAAAAAGATGTTTATGAAAATATGTTAATACTTAATCCTTCATTATCAAAAAACTTAATGATTATAGAAAAATCACCGGAAATATTTTTTGCATCATTTACATCAATCCATAAAGACACTCCTCAAAAATCAGTAGATTTAATAAATGAAATAGTAGATAGTAAAGATTTCAAAAATGATTTTAGAGAATTTCTTAAGTTAATTAATTTAGATTCAGCTTCAAAAATAGAGTTTGAAGATTTAAAAGAGATGGAAAACTTTTATGAAGAGTATAAAGAATTGAAAAAAAAGTATAACTAATGAATCTACCAAGAAATACAATATTTTTAAAGATATTTAAATATTTTTTTATTTTATTCTTATTTGTAAGTGCTTCATTTGCAGTGTATTCAGTTTCTACACAAAAACAAATGTTATTAAACTCTTTAGAAATTGAAGTTAAAAATATAAATAAGCTAGTTGTTTTTGTATTATCTGATGCTTTGATTTTAAATGATAGTTCTAGAATTGTTGATTTTTTAACTGAGTATATAAAAAATAATGAAAAATTAGAAAATGTAATTATTTCAAAAATGGATAAATCATATTTTATTATAAAAAATGATTCATGGACATATGATAATAAAATCCCTCAGGAATTTACTGCCTTAGAAAAAGATACTGAAACATCTATCCTACTTAAGTCTTCAATATTAAATGAAGAAGTATTTCATTATGTTTATCCTATTTATTTTTCAGGAGTTCAATGGGGATGGATTCATTTAAGTATGAATTTGGATGAATATAATAACAGATTAACTACTTTTTATTTAGGATTTATTACATTCTTTTGTATATTATTTGTTGTTTTTCTATTTATTTCTTTGTTTATTTCTAAATCTATATCAAAACCCATTATTGCATTAAATAACATGGCAAATAAAATCTCTAAAGGGGATTTAAAACTAAGAAGTAATTATAAAGAAGATGATGAGGTAGGAGAATTGTCTCAAACTTTTAATAATATGATTTCCGCAATTGATGAAACGCAAACCCAGTTAAAATTATCCCATGAAAAACTAGAAGATAGAGTATCTCAACGAACAAAAGATTTAGATAATACAAATAAATTATTAGAAATAAAAACAACAGAACTTGAAGAATTAAATAAGTCACTTGATAAAAAAGTGAAACAAGAAATAGAAAAAAGAATTCAACAAGAAAGTATTTTAGTTCAACAATCAAGACTTGCAGCAACAGGAGAAATGATAGGAAATATTGCCCACCAATGGAGACAACCATTATCTTTGATTACCACATGTGCTAGTGGTATTAAACTTGAAAAAGAGTTTGGCATTTCTATTGAACAAAATGAAATAGCAAAGTTGAATACTATTATTCAGTCTTCAAACTATTTATCTAAAACAATAGATGATTTTAGAAATTTTTTTAAACCAAACAAAGAAAAAAGCTATTTTTCAATTGAAGAAATGACAGACCAATCTATTACTTTAGTAAGTGCAAGTTTCGCATTTCATTATATTAAGATAAATAAAAATTTTAAAAAAATAGAAAGAGTTTTTGGTTTTCCAAATGAATTTTCACAAGCTATTTTAAATGTATTAGCAAATGCAAAAGATGTATTAGTTGAAAAAGAAATTAAAAATCCATATGTAAATATTAATATATATGAAAACGAAGAGTTTGGATTTTTGGAAATAGAAGATAATGCAGGAGGAATAAATCCAGATATTTTAATAAAAATATTTGAACCGTATTTTACAACTAAAGAAAAAAATCAAGGTACGGGAATTGGTTTATATATGTCAAAAATGATTATGGAAAAAAACATGAGTGGAAAACTAACAGTTGAGAACACAACTCTTGGTGCAAAATTTATTTTTGCTATTCCAAAGAAATAAAAATTACTTTCTAAAATTTGTTTTTAAATCATAATATTTCCGAACCAAATATTTAGTACGAAAAAGATATAATCACCCCATGAAAAAAATATTAATTATACTAGATGGTATTGTTGCAAAAAAGTTAATGCAAAGAATTATTGAAGCTAATACAGGTGACAATAGTTATGATGTTATTTACATGAGTGATGTAATATTACCTGTACAAAAACCTTCAAATTTTACATTTTATAAATTTGATCCAACATCTAAATCAAAGCTTTCTATGGTTTTGGATAAAAACATACATACTGAAGTTCTAATTGCACTTAACTCAAAAGATGAGATGTTAAATGTAATTAAAAATATTAGAGAACATACTAAAAATCTTCAGATGACTGTTTTAGATTATTGGGGAATTAAAGCAAATGATCCTTTAGTAAATATTTATAGAGGTATTGAAGTATTAGCTAATGGAATGGTTGAAAAACTCCCAAATGTTCCAGTACTTGCTCAAAATATTGGTCTAAAACAAGGTGAGATTATGGAGATTAGGGTTCCCTTTGGAAGCTCTTATGCATATAGATATATAGGTTCTATTGAGCAAAAAGAGTGGAAAATTTTTGGACTTTATAGAAACCAAAAGATGATTACAATTAAACCTTCTTTAGTTTTAAAACCAAATGATGTTATTTTGGTTATTGGAAAACCTGAAGTTTTAATGCAAGTTTATAATGTAATAGGAAAAACTCAAGGTCAATTTCCTATGCCATTTGGAAGTAATATCTATTTATATTTAGATTTATATTTAGAAGATGAAAATAGTGTAAAAAAAGCTATTGAAGAAGCTAAATATTTAAATCAAAAATTAAAAAACAATTCATTGATTGTAAGAGTTACTCGACCAACAACTGTTGATATAATGGATTTAATAAAAAAAGAATTAAAATATTTTAGTACTATTATGTTACTTATTGATTATTCAAATAAAGGTTTTGCAAAAATTATAAAAGAAGATGCAAGAAAACATAATATTGGTATGATTATGTTAACTCAAGAGATGTTCAAAAATAAAAATGATACAAAATCAGTTCTTGAGCTTAAAATTCCTGTTTTTAAATTTGGGAAAGAGAAGTTAAAATCAATTAAAAGAACAGTAATTATATTAAATGATACAAACTCTTATGAACAGATTTCACCTATTGTATTTGATATTTCAAGTCAATTAAAAGTGAAAACAAAAGTATTTGACTTAGATCCAATTGGTGAAAAAGAAGGAAAGTCAAATCTTCTAGACCACTTTGAAAATCTTGCAAAAATATTTAATGAGAAATTAGAAGTAGTTACAAGTGGTGAGAACCCAATTAGAGAATTGAAAAAACAAAGAAATATGCTACAGATTTTACCTTTAAAAGAGGATATGTTTAAAAAACGATTCTCTTTTAAATTTTTATATACAAATAGCGATTTTATAGCATTTGATATGAATAAATATAATCAATTATTAATTCCAATAGTTGAAGAATAATAAAAGGAAATAGATTTATGAATTTTGAAAAATATCCATTTGAAAGATTAAATGAGTTATTGCAAGATATAGTTCCAAATGAAAAATATGAATTATCAGCTTTGACTATAGGTGAGCCAAAATTTGAAACACCACAATTTATACAAGATAAATTAAAAGAAACAAGTTCTTTATTAAAAAAATATCCATCAACAATTGGTGAGCCATTTTTAAGAGAATCAATGATAAATTTTGTGAAAACAAGATTTAATGTAAGTTTGCAAATGAATCAAATTGTTCCATCATTTGGAACAAGAGAGGTTTTATTTAACTTCCCACAGTTTGCTTTATTTGATAAAAAAGACCCAGTAATTGCATTTACAAACCCTTTTTATCAAATTTATGAAGGTGCTGCAATTGCTTCAAGAGCAGAAGTTATTCATATTGATTTAACAAAAGAGAATAACTTTAAAGCAAATCTTAGTGAAGAAGATTTAAAAAGATGTGATTTAGTAATAATCAATTTCCCAAATAATCCAACATCAGCTTCAATGAGTATAAAAGAGCTTGGAACTTGGGTAGAAAAAGCTTTAAAATATGACTTTATTTTAATAAATGATGAGTGTTATTCTGAAATATATTTTGATGAAGCTACAAAACCAGCTTCACTTTTAGAAGCTTCTATTCTTGTTGGAAATGATAGCTTTAAAAATGTTCTTGTAATGAATTCTATATCAAAAAGAAGTAGTGCGCCAGGTTTAAGAAGTGGATTTGTTGCAGGTGATGCAGAAATTTTAAAAGAGTATTTACAATATAGAACTTACGTAGGATGTGCAAGTCCTGTTCCATTACAAGAAGCAGCAGCAGTTGCTTGGAATGATCAAGAGCATGTTGCAGGTTTTAGAAAGATTTATAAAAAGAATTTTGAAATTGCAAATGAGATTTTAGGTACGCCAGTTCCTGATGCAACTTTTTATATTTGGCTAGAAGTAAAAGATGAATTAGAGTTTACAAGAAACTTATATAAAGAAAAAAATGTAAAAGTATTACCAGGAAGCTTTTTAGGAAGAAATGGTTTAGGTAAAGGATATATTAGAATTGCACTTGTTGAAAATGAAGAAAAAACAAGAGATGTACTTACAAGATTAAAGGATTTTATAGATGGATAAAGAACAGTTATTTGAAGCACGGACAAACCCAGATTTTTTAAAATATTTAGAAGAAGCTAGAGTTAATTCTATGAAAGCTGAAGATATAGGTTTAATGTATGAAACATTAGATTCTATGTTAGTACTTGATTTAGATGAAGAAAAAGTAAATAAATTATATGAGCAAATTTTAAAAACATCATTTTCAAATGTTGAAAAAATTCTAGCAAAACATGAAAAATTAAATCTTGAAGGTGATAATTTATTATATGTTAGAGCCTTATATGAGCATTCAATTGAAAAATGGTCACATGATAATTTTGATGGAGCAAAAGATTTAATATTTGTATTAGCAAATATTGTTGATGATGAGGCTTTATTAAAATCTTTAAATATTTTGATTATCTTTTTATCTTCAAAAATTGGTCTTGATGATTTTTATGATACAAGAGTTGATTTAGAAGCTGATGTTGATGATGAAAAATATGGATATTTTATTACAAAATTTAGATTTGATAATCAAGAATTCTTAGATGAGAATAAAGATATTTTAGAAACAGAATATAAAAATTTAAAACATTTATTAGGAAATTAATTGAAAGTACATTTTATAGGAATTGGTGGAATTGGCCTTTCTGCCTTGGCAAGATTTTTAAATTTTGATGGGCATGAAATAAGTGGTTCGGATATGAAAAGTTCACCAATTACTAAAGCTTTGGAAAATGAAGGTATAAAAGTATCTTGCCCTCAAGATGCTTCAAATATAGATGATAACTTCGATTTAGTAATTTATTCAGCAGCCGTTACTGATGAAAATCCTGAATTAATGGAATCACGACTTAAGCAAATACGAACTCTTTCACGAAAAGAAGCTTTACCTATTATCTTGGGAGATAAGAAAAACTATTGTGTAGCTGGAGCTCATGGTAAATCTACGACCACAGCAATTTTAGCTTCTATTTTAGAATCTTCTGCATTAATTGGCGCAATTTCAAAAGATTTTGGTTCAAACTTTAGATATGTAAGTGATTTAGTGGCTTTTGAAGCAGATGAATCTGATGCTAGTTTTTTACTTTCAAATCCATATTGTTCAATAGTTACAAACGCAGAACCTGAACATATGGAATACTATAACTATGATTATGATAAATTTTTCCAAGCTTATGAAACATTTATAAATTTAGGTGAGAAAATTGTTATAAATGCAGAAGATGAGTATTTGAAAAAATTAAATATAAATGAAAATGCAGTAAAGTTATATCCAAGTGTTGATATAAAAAATATTAATTATGTATTAATAGATAATGAACCTCATACAAGATTTGAATTATTAGATTTAGGTTTCTTTGATGTTTGGGGGTTTGGTTATCATATTGCTATTGATGCTTCACTAGCAATATTGGCTGCATTAAATGAGCTAGATATTGAAACTATTAGAAAAAATATTTTAAATTACAAGGGAATCAAAAAAAGATTTGATATTGTTCAAGCAAATGATGAATTTGTAGTAATCGATGATTATGCACACCATCCAACAGAAATAAAAGCAACTATAAGCGCACTTCTTGAATATGATAATATTAAAAAAATGGCAAAAAAAGTAGTTATTTGGCAACCACATAAATACTCAAGAACAATTGATAATCTTGAAGGTTTCAAAAAATGTTTTGAAGGATGTGATGAACTTGTAATTCTTCCTATTTGGACAGTCGCAGGTGAAAAAAAAGTAAAGATTGATTTTGAAAAAGAGTTTGCAAAATATAATCCAATTTTTGCTCATAGTATTCAAACTACACAAGGACAGATTCAATTAATAGGTGAAAATAAAATTATAAAAACTTATAACAAAGGTATTGTTTTAGGTGTTGGTGCAGGGGATATCACTTATCAATTAAGACACTAATAAATTTTATTTTTTCACAAAACTTTCCATACTAAAATAAATTATAGTAAAAGGTATAATTATATAATTTTAGCAGGGAAGTTTTAGAAGCATAAGTTAATATCAATTTTAATTATATTTTAATTGTTTTCTTTTTATTAAATTTACTTACCTTTGCTCTATTTCCACATATTTCCATACTACACCATCTTCTTGAGTGGTTTTTTGAAGTATCTATAAAGTATAAACTACATTTGTGATTATCACATTTTTTTAAGTATTTAAACTCTTTTGAACTAAGAAGTTTAACTAATTCAATAGCTATTTTTGTAAGTAATAAATTTTCAGTTTTTTTAGGAACAAACTCTAAAGAGTAAGATTGTTCATTTTTTTGTATTAAAGGATGCGTTTGACTCTTTATAAGGATGTTATTTGTTTTTTCTACCAATAATTCTAAAGGTTTATTCTCTTGAATATACTCTTTAAAAGAGTTTCTCATTAGAGCTCTATATTCTATAATTTCTTTATAAAATTTCTTTTTTTCATCATCAGATATATTTAATCTCTCATTTATAAGTTCTTTTTTTATAAACCAATCTTCAATATCATCAAAGTTTTCAAAATTTTCAACTATTTCTCCATAAGGTGTAAATTGAGTATTTGTAAAATCAGTAATATTGTGCTCTCCAATGAGTAAAAAATCTTTTATAACACTTCCTTTTTTATTTGAATTATATCATTTATTTGCATTATTGACAATAAAATTGCACTAACTATTAAAAAATATTTGACAGGTTAGTTTAAAAATGCTACCATTTTATTAACTATCTATATTTACTTTAATAGTTAGTATATAAAGAAGGAGAGAATATGAGAGTAGGACATGTAGGAATTAATGTTAAAGATATGGAAGTATCAAAAGAGTTTTATATAAATCTTTTTGGTTTTGAGGTTATATTTGAAGAGACTTTAGAAGATAAAAGATATATTTTTTTAGGTCATGATGGAGAAATTATTATAACACTTTGGGAACAAGCACAAAATAGTTTTTCTAAAAATACTGCTGGATTACATCACTTGGCATTTATTGTTGATAGTGTTGATGAGTTAAAAGCATTCGAGAAAAAGTTAGATGATAATAATGTATCAAAAATTTATGATGGAATAGTTAGCCATGCTGAAGGGGCACAATCAGGTGGAGTATTTTTCTTAGATCCAAGTGGTGTTAGATTAGAAGTTTGTATTGCTGAGGGTATTGATGAGTGTAACCCAGAAATAAAAGATCATAGTTCTTGTGGATTTTTTTAAGATATGAATGATATTTTTCATAAGGGCGAATATCATATTCAAGAAGTAATGGGTGTCAGAAAATCAGCTGACACTCTTTCTTCTAATATTAAAAATAGTATTCCTAGTATTGCTGCACAATTTTTAGAGAATCTTAATTTTTGTGTGATAAGTATTGCTTTAAAAAATACAAAGCAGTTTACTTTTATTGTTTATGATATAAAGCCTTTTATAACGGTTATTGATGATAAGAATATTGTGATAAGCTTAACTCATCATACATATATTCATAAAGAGTTTTTATTACTTAATAATGCTCCCTTTGGTTTTATTGGCTTAGATTTTGAAAGAAAGATGCGTATAAGAATTAATGGAAATGTAAATTCAAGCAAAGAGAAATTAGAAGTTAGTATTAATCAAATATATTCTAATTGCCCAAAATATATAGCGAAAAAATTTTTGAAAAATGAGCTTAAAATTAAGGATAAACAAAAAGTTGAAAAATTAGTACAAATAAATAGTGAATTTATAAATTTATTAGCAAATTGTGATACATTTTTTATCTCTTCAAAACATAATAACTATGGTTTGGATGTTTCTTATAAAGGTGGTGAGAAAGGTTTTATAAGTGTAATATCAAATGATACTTTACAGTTTGTAGATTTACCAGGTAATAACCTTTTTAATACAATTGGAAATATATATTCTAATCCAAATATACAATTGATTTTTATAGATTTTCAAAGAGGTGATATTTATTATATAAGTGCAGTTGCAAATATTATAGAAAATAAGCAAGAACAAAATAAAACTTTGACTTTAAATATTAAATGCAAAGAAATATTATTTAACAAAAATGGCTTCTTATTGGATTATTTAGATGATTAAAAATTGGAAGTAAAGATATTAGCAAATTAAATGACTTCTCGTTGATATTTATATTTAAGATAGCGGATATTAATTAAAACATTAATTTCTTTCTTTTAATTATTACTAAAGCTTTCTTTACTAAAATATAATCATAATATAACTTAAGGGTGTAATTATGAAAGTATTAGTAGGAAAGTTTTTAGAAAAAGAATCCTCTTCTGGAATTATTTTAATTTTTGTTACAATCATTGCATTAATTTTTAGTAACACATTTCTTTCTGAATTTTATAATACATTCTTACATACAAAAATTGAATTTCGAGTAGGAACAAGTCTTGAAATATCAAAACCATTAATCTTATGGGTAAATGATGGCTTAATGGCTATTTTCTTTTTAATGATAGGCTTAGAAATAAAAAGAGAATTAATTTTGGGGCATCTTTCAAAAATCTCAAAAGTAACACTTCCTTTAATTGGCGCTATTGGTGGGATGCTAATTCCTGCATTGATTTTCTTTTTGTTTAATCATAGTGATGATTTTGCACTTAGAGGATGGGCTATCCCCACAGCCACTGATATAGCTTTTGCTTTAGGTATTTTGGCATTACTTGGAAATAGAGTTCCAACATCATTAAAGATATTTTTAATGGCCTTAGCTATTTTTGATGACTTGGGAGCTATTTTAATTATTGCATTTTTTTATACGGCTGAACTATCTCTTGTGTCATTGGCTTTTGGAACAATATGTATTATTATACTAATTTTATTAAATAGATTTAAAGTTCCTTATTTAAGTGTATATGCTCTTGTTGGATTTATTCTTTGGATTTGTGTTTTAAAAACAGGAGTTCATGCCACACTAACGGGAATTATTCTTGCATTTACAATTCCTTTGAGTATTATAAATGAAAAAAGAAAACATATTTCTCCTATTAGAACACTAGAGCATTTTATTCATAATTGGGTTGCATATTTTATTTTACCTATCTTTGCTTTTGTAAATGCAGGAATTGATCTTCGATTAATTTCTCTAGAACAAATGAATAATTCTGTTTCTTTAGGAATATTTTTAGGTTTATTTATCGGTAAACAATTAGGTGTATTTACTTTTGTTTTTATTGCAGTAAAACTAAATCTTACTAAACTCCCAACTGGTGTTTCTTGGGCTCAATTATATGGAGTAGCTGTTTTAACTGGTGTTGGATTTACTATGAGTTTATTTATAGATTCTTTAGCTTATGTTGATTCATCTACATTTTATTATACTGATAAATTAGCAATTTTATTAGGCTCTTTATTCTCAGGAATAGTAGGATACATAATTTTGTTAAATGTAAAAGGTAGAAAGTTTATTTCTAATAAGGATTAATTTATTTTAAAATTTTACAAGTTTTATAATACAATTACTTTACCATTTTCTATTTTGATTTTTCCTTCTAACTCATATTCAAATATTTTATTTGGAAATTTATGCATAGCTTCATCATAACTTGGATTATTTCTACAAAAGTTTAATATTTCATCATTTGAAGAGCTTGTTTTTATACCGCAAATATTCTCAATAAATTTGTCAATATCATAAATAGCTTCAATTAATCCTTTTTGTAAAAGATTTTGAGTTCCTAAACTTTCATTTAATCTATGAGGAAGAGTATATACTTTTTTTCCCATTTTTAAAGCATATTCAACTGAAGTTAAAGTTCCTGAATTAATATCAGCTTGTGTGACGATTAATATTTCTCCAAGGGCTACAACTATTTCATTTCGTAGAACAAAAGTATAATTTCTAGCTTTTTCGTTTTCTTTATAAGCAGAAATTATTAATCCATTTTTTTCTATATCAATAATTAGATTTTTATTTACACTTGGATATCTAATATCTAAGCCATTAGCTACAACTGCAATTGTATTATTTGAGCTAGCCCCTTGATGGGCAATTGTATCAACACCCATAGCAGCACCGCTTACTATGCATATATTTGTACTGGAGAGTTTTGAAGCTAGTTTGTGTGTAAACTCTTTAGTATATGAGTTTGGCCTTCTAGATCCAACTATAGAGATCTTTTTTTTATTTAGAAGATTTGTATTTCCAATATAAAAAAGCTCAGAAGGATATTTTTTCATTGATGATAGTTCATCGATTTTAAAGTTAATTTTTGAAATCATAAAAATCCATTATAATAAATAAAATTATTATAACGGATTTTTTATAAATATGGAAGTTTATTCATATATATTGGTTCAACATCTTTTAATAGATGTTTAGACTCTTTTAATACTTGTAAAGTAATATTATGAGGATGACCAATTGCTATTGCATATCCTTGTTTTTTTGCTATTTCAATAGCTTTTTTTAATTGAGTTTGAATAGATTTGTAATCTCTATCATTATCAATAAATGTGTTTCTTACAATATATGGCATATCATATTTTTTTGCATATTTTTTAATTACGGATTTTGCACTTGTTCTACTATCTACGAAAATAAAATTATATTTTTTTAATGCTCTAAATAACTTATCAACAGCCTCTTCATTTTCTGTAAACACTGAACCTGTATGATTATTTGTATAAATAGCATTTGGATACCAAGCTCTTAATTGTTTTACTCTTTTTTCAATAGTCTCATAAGAATCTGTAACTCTTAGTGTATCAATTTCTTCACCTTTAAATGCACTTGATGCTTGCATAGGAAAGTGAATCATATGAAAAGGTAAACTTTGAGCAATACTTGCTGAGTCTTTATGAACTTTTGTTGGTGGTAAAAAAGCCATATTTACCGTATATCCTATATTTAATATTTTATCTCTTTGTGCTTTTGTACTTACATCATCGATTAAAATTACAAGTTTTGGCTTATCTTTTTTATTATATGTAAATGTATCTTTTTTTGTAATTATACTTTTTTCATCAATTTTCATTGGTATTTTTTTTATAATTTCTTTTTTTTCTTCTTCGTTAGTATCTTTTTTTAGTAGAGATTCTTTTTTCTTTTCTTCTTTAATTTCTTCTATTTTTTTTAATACTTTTTCATTTTCTTTATTTATAAGTTCTTCATTTTCATTTTTATCAATTATATCTTTTTCAAATTCTTGTGTATATTCTTCAAATTTGTCATGTTTATCAATTGCTTCAGGGGTTTTAACTATTTCATCAAAATATTCATCAGGTTTTTTATCTTCAAATATTTTAATCTCTTCTTCTTTTTTTAGTATTTCACTTTTAGAATTTTGAGCTTCTTGATTCTCTTTTTTTATTTCTAAAATATTATTTGTTTTAGGTATTTGTTTAGTATTTTCATTTTTCATTAAAAAATAGCTAAGAGCTGATGCTATAATTGTAATTAAAAATATTAATAGAAAGATTTTTATCAGTCTGTTTTTTTTGACATTAACTGTTTGTTTTTTTTTTGATTTATTTTTTTTTTGATTCATTATTGTAGTTTCATTTAAGGAAGATAAATCTTCCTCAAATTAATTTTTAGTTAGTTTCTGTATTAACAATTTTGTTAGAAGAAATCCAAGGCATCATATCTCTTAATTTAACACCTGTTTGCTCAATTAATGAAGCTTTAGCATTTGCTCTTTCAGCATTCATTCTTGGGTAACCCGCTTGTCCTTCTAAGATGAAGTCTTTTGCAAATCTACCATCTTGAATTTCTTTTAAGATTTCTTTCATTGCAGCTTTTGATTCAGCATTGATAACTCTTTTTCCAGAAACATAATCTCCATACTCAGCAGTATTAGAAATTGAATATCTCATATCAGCTATTCCACCTTGGAACATTAAATCAACGATTAATTTAAGTTCGTGTAAACACTCAAAGTATGCAAGTTCAGGAGCATATCCAGCGTCTGTTAATGTTTCAAATCCAGCTTGAACTAAAGATACAGCTCCACCACATAATACAGCTTGCTCTCCGAAAAGGTCAGTTTCTGTTTCATCTTTGAAAGTTGTTTCAATAATTGCAGTTCTTCCACCACCAATTGCAGAAGCATAAGCTAATGCGATTTCTTTAGTGTTTCCAGCAGGATCTTGGTAAATTGCGATTAAGTCAGGAATCCCTGCACCTTTAACAAATTCACTTCTTACAGTATGTCCTGGAGCTTTTGGCGCAACCATCATTACATTGATGTTTTTAGCTGGAGCAATTCTTCCATAATGAATGTTAAAACCATGTCCAAATGCAACAGTAGCACCATCTTTTAAGTTAGGAGCAATTTCGTTTGCATAGATTTCACCTTGATTTTCATCAGGTAATAAAATCATAACGATATCTGATTCAGCAGTAGCTTCTGCAACTGTTTTAACAGCAAAACCTTTAGCTTCAGCTTTAGCCCATGAAGAACCATTTTTTCTTAAACCAACAACAACTTCAACACCTGAATCTCTTAAGTTTTCAGCGTGTGCGTGACCTTGTGATCCAAAACCAATCATTGCAACTTTTTTTGATTTAATTAAATCAATATTACAATCTTTATCATAGTATACATTTAAACCCATTATTAAACCCTCTAGTATAAAATTTTAGTGATTATACAAAAAAGTATCTAAATGTTAGATAACTTAACAAATTAAAGGGAAGAATACTATTAGTTTAGCTACTATTATGTGATTATTTCAAAAGGATTTAACTTGTTAAAAGAGCTATTTATAAAAATTCAAACAGATTGTAAGACATATTCTAAGTCTGAATTAATTGAAATAGAGAAATTTATTAAAGATGAAATCATAGTAAAAAACGAAGATAATAATTATGAATTAAACTCAAAATACAAAGTAGCTATGGTAAGTGTAGGAAAAAATCTAGTTGTTTTAGAAGACTTAATAAGTGAACATAAAAATATTAAAATTGAGTTTGATGATCTAAATGGTGCTTATGATGGAGATTTAGTATTAGCAAAAAGAGTATTTAATCCAAGAAGCAGAACAAAAGCAAAAATAGTAAAAATTCTTGATGGTAAGAAAAATGATATTTTAGTTTATATAAAAGATAAAGCATTTCATACAATAAAAGAAGATATTACTTTAGAAAATAAAAATGCATTAAAATATAATGAAGGTGATGTTTTACTAGTTGATAATAAATCACTTGAGTTAATAAAAAATTTAGGAAATATTGAAGATCCTAAGATTGATGAATATATTTCTTTATATCTTTATAAAGAAATTTTTAGACTAGATGCTCCTTTAGAAGTTGATGCAAGTATGAATGATCCGAAGCAAAGAGTTGATTTAAGAGATTTATATTTTTGTACTATTGATCCAAATAGTGCAAAAGATCACGATGATGCTATTTATTTTGATAAAAATGAAAATATATTATATGTTGCCATTGCTGATGTTTCATATTTTGTAAAAGAAGGAAGTGCTTTAGATAAACAAGCCTTTTTAAAATCAACATCTATTTATCTTCCACATAAAGTTTTACCAATGCTTCCAGCAGCTCTTAGTGAAGATATGTGTTCTTTAAAAGAAGGTGTTGATAGATACTCTTATGTTTTTAAAATGCATTTAGATTTACAAAATCAAAGTGTAAAAAAAGCAGAACTTTTCGAAGCAATAATTAATTCACATAAAAATTTCTCATATGGAAGAATCGATAGGGTAATTGAAGGACATTTAGACCAATATTCAAAAGTTGAAAAAGAGATTTTTGATTACTTAATTCCTTTATATGAGATCACAAAAAAATTTAGAGCAAAAAGATTACTAAAGGGTTATGATTTTAGAACAAGTGAAAATAGATTAAAACTAAAAAACTCTAATCTTGAATCAATAGATGTTGAAACATCAACAGCATCTCATCAGTTGGTTGAAGAGTGTATGTTATTAGCAAATATAGAAGCTAGTAAAAAAGTAAATACAGTTGGGATTTATAGAATTCACGAAGAACCAGCTTTTAAAGCTATTTCAAAACTTGTGGATGATGTTAATATTCTAGGAGTTAATGTAAAACTTCAAAGTGATGTCCATGATACAATTTTACATATTCAACAAAAAGCAAAAGTATCAATGCTTAGTGCTGAAATCGATGAGCTAATTATTCAGTCTCAAACACAAGCTAAATATTCATCAAAGAATTTAGGACACTTTGGTTTAGGATTTACTTCATATTCACATTTTACATCTCCAATTAGAAGATATTCAGATTTAGTTTTACACAGAATGTTAAAAACTAAACAAACTCCAAAAGATATTGATGATATTTGTTCACATATCTCTTTAAATGAAAGAAAAGTTGATCAACTTGTTTGGGATTTTGAAGATAGAAAATACGCACGTTGGGCAGCACAGCATATAGATGAAGAGATAAAAGTAAAAATAGTTGATACAGATAAAGCGAGAGCTGTTTGTTATGAAAAAATGTTTGGAATGAAAGTGATTTTAGAAAACTATAAGGGTCAAAAACTTTTCACAAAATTAAGAGTAAAAATAAAATCAGCAGATATAGTAACAAAAGTGATTGTTGCAACAGTTAAATATTAACTTGCATAGTAGGGATTAATTTATGTATAAAAATGAATTTGATAATTATTTAAAGCAGAACAAAAGATTTAAAGCATATATGTTTTATGGGCAGTCAATTTTTTTAATTGAACAATATTCTTTAGCAATTGCCCAATCTTTGGGGCAAAGTGATGAAATAGAAAAACTATATTTTGATGATTATAATTTTAAGTATGCAAAAGATAAATTACTTCAATCATCACTTTTTTCATCAAATAATATTTTACTTGTAAAAATAGATAAAAAGATACCAAAAAAAGAAGTAGATGCCTTAATTGAAGCTTGCAATCTTAACCCTGATAGTACTTTGATATTTGCTTGTTTAGGTGACGCTGATTTTAAAACTATGGAAAACAGCTTCACTTTAAAAACAAATTCAGCAGCAGTTAGATTTTTTCAACCAACAGATACTGAAGCAATTAAATTTATTGAATATGAAGCAAAGCAGTTAGGAATCCAATATGAAATATCTGCTTTAAATCATCTGTATTTTATGCATAAAAATGACTTAGCATTATGTGTAAATGATTTAAATAAGCTAGCTATTCTTGATAAAGTGATTACAATAAATCTAATAGATAATAATTGTTTTGGAATAGGAATAGTTAATTTTGAAGATTTTTTACATGACTTATTAAGTGGAAAAGATATTAGTGAAGATTTAAATTTAATTTTAGAAGAGGGAATGAATGAAATATTTTTATTAAATCAAGTTACATCATTTGTTCAACAACTTTTTATGATAAGTTCATACGCAAGAACAATTGGACAGCCAAACCCAAAGGAAATATTGGGATTTGTACCTCCAAAAAATATTTGGGAAAAGAAATCAAAATTAGCAATTAATAAAAAACCAGAGGTTTTTCAAGAGATTTTAGAGTACTTATTAAACATTGAATTGGAGTTTAAAACATCAAAGATTGATAATCAAAGTTTATATCTTCAGGCAAGTCTAAGAAAGTTTACAGTTTTATTTAGATAAAATCTCGAACTTTACAAAAAAAGAAATCCTTGCTGATATTAGGAAATGTAAAGAATACCGGCACAATCTATAAGGAGAATTAATGTCAAAATTAACACATTACGAAACAATGTTCATTTTAAAGCCTACATTAACTGATGAAGAAACTGTAGCGCAAATTGAGAACATCAGAGCTATCATCGAAAAAAACGGTGGAGAAATTGCATCTGCAGATAACGTAGGAACTAGAGAATTAGCTTACGAAATCGAAAAATGTAAAAGAGGTTACTATTATGTAGTATACTTCAGAGGTAATCCATCAGGAATTGCTGAAATCGAAAGAAATTATAGAATGAACGAGAACTTAATCAGATTTATTTTCATCAAATTTGAAAATAAAAAAGAGATTGCTTCTTGGACTAAAATGAGTGACGAAGCAGCTAAAAAAGCTAACAAGTAATTTAATTATTTAGGAACCTTAAGATGTATAATAAAGTAATAATGCTAGGAAATTTAACAAGAGATATTGAATTAAGATATTTGCCTTCTGGTTCTGCAATTGCAAAATCAGCGATCGCATCATCTTACAAATACAAATCTTCAACTGGTGAACAAAAAGATGAAGTTTGTTTTTTAGATTTTAATATCTTTGGAAGATCTGCAGAAGTTGCTAATCAATACTTGAAAAAGGGTTCTAAAGTTCTTTTAGAAGGAAGACTTGTATTTGAACAATGGACTGCTCAAGATGGATCAACAAGAAGTAGACACTCTTTAAGAGTAGATACTATGAAAATGTTAGATTCTAAGGGTGATTCAATGAATGCTGGGGACAACCAAGGTTATAATCCACAAGGATCGTATAATCAACCTGCATCTAATCAATACGATGAACCAAGTTCACAAGATAGCTATGGTGGTATGAATAATCAAGCAAAACCTAGAGTTGAGCAAAGAATACCTGAAATTGATATAGACGAAGACGAAATACCGTTTTAGAAAAGGACATCAAATGGCAGAGAGAAGAAAATACGGAAAAAAATATTGTAAATATACTGAAATGAAAGTTGATTTCATCGATTATAAAAATACAGATTTATTAAAACTATCAATGAGTGAAAGAGGTAAGATTATGCCAAGACGTCTTACTGGTAACTCTAAAAATTCACAAGAAATGGTAGAGAAAGCAATCAAAAGAGCTAGACATATGGCTTTAGTTCCTTACATTGTTGATACTAAAAATATCACTGATTCTGCATACGCAAGATCATTTTACTAAGAATTATTTTTAGTAAATAAAAAGGGAAGAAGTTTTACTTCTTCCCTTTTTTTATGCTTTTAAAATATAAGTATTTTTCAACTTTTTATTCTCTAGAGTATCTTCATTAAACCAAAGCTCTTCATATAATATTTTTGTAATATTTTCAAAGGCACTATTTTCCAATAAATTAGTAAATTGGTATTTAGAGAAATTCTTTTTAAATAATTCACTTTCATTTGTATCTTTTTCTAAATAAACTTTTTCTTTTGTTTTATATTTTGCTAAAAACCAAGCAGATAAAAATTTTGTACTAAAAGTATTTAATAAATTTTTTGAGAATAACTCAAAATGAGAATATTTACTTTCTTCATACTCTTCAATAATAGTTTCTAAAAGTTCTTTTAGAGCATTTAATGGTATGGCATCAAATATAATTCTAGCATTAGCTTCACCAAAAGTGTATAATCCTCCCAGATAAACACGAGCTGTTTTTTCTCTTTTTCCATGTAAATCTGATTTTAATCCAACTAATCCTATATCACTGTGTTCATGTTTTGCACATCCTTTTAAGCAACCTGAGAATCCAACTAGGATATTGTTTTTTTCTATTTTTACTAAAGGTAAGCTTTGAATTTCATCTTTGATATTCCAATAGGCATATGGACAAAAGTCACTTCCTGCACACGCTAGCATGGTTCTATTCCCATTATAATGAACAATTGGAACTTCAGGAGCTTCAAGATTAAATAGATAAATTTGTTGGTCAGTTCCAAGTCTTATTTGTAAATCATCTTTTATTGCCCAAGATGCAATTAGCTGTAGTTCAGAAGCTTCAATTCTTGCAAATAATGAACGATAACAAAAGCTATATTTATTATTTTTTAGTTTTTCAAATTCGTTAAAATTAACTTTTTCTAACAGAGTTATACCTTTTGTTTGCCATTGTTTTTTATAGGCTACTTGTATATACTCTTTCAATTTTTCCATTCCAATTTCTTCTATTAAATGAAATAATCTATTATTGTTTCTATCAAATCTCAAACCATATTTATTGAATACTTCTATAAAGGCAATAAAGAAATCGATTAAATCATCTTTTTGTAAAAAGATATTAGCTTCTTGTGCTATTTGTGTATTTTTACCACCAAGATAAACATTAAAGCCATAAGTATCATCTTTTTTAGCTAAAGCAAAATATAAATCACTTGCAAAAAAAGAGTTTACATTTGCATAAGATCCAGATATTCCAATAGATAATCTTCTTGGTAATAATCCTAGGTATTCTTTATTATTTAATATATAAGCTTGCATTTTTTCAATATATTCATAAACTTCGATAATATTATACTTTCCAATACCATCAAATATATCACTTGTAATATTTCTAATATTATCTCCAAAACTTTGATAACTAGTAATTTCATTATTATTGATTTTAGTAAATACTTCTAATATATTATTTGATTGAAGCCCATGAAGTTGTATTCCAGCTCGTGCTGTTAGTATTATTTGTAAATTGTATTCTTTTGCAATATTTGCAATTAAAAGTAGTGATTTATTAGAAACTCTTCCCCCTGGGAAACGTAGTCTTAGCATAAACTCTTCATCATTTAATTCATTATTATATATACCAAAATCTTGTAAAAAAAATCTATCACTTGATGCTAATTGTTCAAAATCTAAATCTTTTATTTCTTTAAAATAATCGTATGGTTTTTTTGCTTTTTTGAGTTTTTCTCTGAAGTTGAAACATTCAAAATCATCTTCAGTGTTCATTTCAATGTAAGTTAAATCTTGTTTTGACATTAATAACCTTAAACTTAAAAATTTATAACATTTTAACACTAATTTATAAATTTTTTATAGATTTAAGTCAATAAAAAAAGAGACGGGAAAATTTATTTTATAATTTTTCCCAAACAGTACCGTTTACTGTGTCCATTAAAGAGATATCCATTTTACTTAATTCTTCTCTAACAGCATCCGCTGTAGTAAAATCTTTTTCTTTTTTTGCTTCATTTCTTTTTTCAATTAATTCTTCTATTTTGGCTTTCATAGATTCATTTATTCCAAATTGAAAATATTCATAGGCATCGTTATATCCAAATCCTAAAATATCATTGATAAATAAGATATTTGCAAGAACTTCTTTTTTTAGATTTTTATCTTTTGGATTAGAATCTAGTTTATCATTTGCATTACCTATCATCTCATCTATTAAAGAAAGTGCTTTAGAAGTGTTTATATCATCATTTAAAGCATTAAAAATATCTTCAGAAAATTTTTTATTTACGCTTGATGACTCAAGAGCATAAACTCTTTTTTTAATTCTATAAAGTTTGTCTAATCTTTTTTTAGATGATAATAAATCTTCTTCATTAAAATTGAAATTTGCTCGATAGTGTGTAGACATTAAATAAAATCTAATTACTTCACCTGAATATGATTTTAAAACATCTTTTAAGAAAAATGAGTTTCCAAGTGATTTACTCATTTTTTCACCATCAATATTTACAAAACCATTGTGCATCCAATATTTTGCTAATTGTTGATTTGAAGAACATCTTGTTTGTGCTGCTTCATTTTCATGGTGAGGGAAAAGTAAATCTGCACCACCTCCATGAATATCTATTTGAAAATCACCATCTTTATAAGCTAAATGTTTTTCAATCATCGCAGAACACTCAATATGCCAACCTGGTCGTCCAAGACCAAATGGTGCTTCAAAACTTACATCATTTGTTTTAGCGAATTTCCAAAGAGCAAAATCAGAGGGATTTCTTTTTTCAATATTAGCTTCAACTCTAGCTTGTGAATTTTCATCACTTGCCTTATGTGAGATAGAACCATATAAAGAATCTTTTGATGTATCAAAATAAACACTATCACTTGTTTTGTAAGCTAGATCTTTTGACATCAGATTTGAAATCATATCTTTCATACTTTCAAGATTTTCAGTGGCTTTTGGTTCAATTGTGTTGTCTAAGATGTTTAAAGCTTTCATATCAGCTTTATAGGCATTTATATAAGTGTTTGTGATATCTTCTAGAGTTCTATTTGAATCATGCATTTTTTTGATGATTTTATCATCAATATCTGTAAAGTTTTTAGTCATGATTACTTCATAGTTATTGGCTTTTAAAACCCTATGAAGCAAATCAAATGCGATTGCACTTCTAGCATGTCCTAGATGTGAATCGTCATAAACAGTAGGCCCACAAACATAAATCTTAGCAATATTTTCTTTAATAGAAACAAACTCTACTTTTTCTTTTTTTACTGAGTCATAGATGTGTATTTTATTCATTTTATTTAAATAATGCCTCTAAAGATGCTGTATCAGTTGTTCTTTCTTCTTGAGTATTATTATCATTACTTGAAGAAGTTGTATTTAAAGGTGCAATTTCAATTAATTCAAGATCATACTTAGTAAGCATAGATGCAAGTCTAATATTTAATCCAGCTTTTCCAATTGCTTTTGATTTTTGATCACTAGGAATTGTTACTATTGCCTTTCCTTTTTCTCCGTAACTAGGGTGTTTTTCAATTTTTACACTAGTTACAAGTGCTGGTGATAATGCTCTTGAAATAAACATCTCAGGAATTGTAGAAAATTCAACACAATCGATATTTTCTCCATTTAATTGTTTTGAAACAGAACCAATTCTAACACCTTTTACACCAACAACAGCTCCAATTGGATCAATTTGTGGCTCAATAGTTGATAGTGCGATTTTAGATCTGCTTCCAGGAATTCTAGCACTTGCTTCTATAGTTACTTTTTGATCTTTTAATTCAGGTACTTCAAGTATTAAAAGATTTTCTAAAAACTTATGAGAAGTTCTTGAAATATCAATTAATAAACCATTAGCTTTATCAATATTTACACCTTTTACAACAGCTTTTAAAGTATCTCCAACTTTGAATGTTTCACCTTTAATTCTGCTTTTTCTTTGTAAAATACCTTTTACTTCACCAATTTCGATATAAGTGTTATCTTGTTTATCAATTCTTGTTACTGTTCCAGCTACTGTTTTTCCGATTTTTTCTTTATATTTATTAACAATATTTTCTTCAACAAATCTTTGAAGTCTATATTCAAAATTGCTATGTAAAATTGTTGCTGCATTTCTTCCCATGTTTTCAAATTCTAAATCATAGTTCATGAAATCGCCAATTTCTAAATCAGGATCAATCTCTTTTGCTTCTTCTAATGTAATATAATTTTCATAATTAAGAGCAACTCCTAATTTATTAACTGCATTTGCGTGAAGTCTTTCATCTTCTTCATCTACAACTTCAATTTTTTGAAATAGTTCAAGTTTTTTATTTACTCTATCAATATTTGCATCAAAAGTTAATGTTTCATCTACCATTTTTTGAGCAGTTTTAATTAATGCTTCTTTTAAAGCATTTTCAACATCATCAATTTTGAGACCTTTTTCATATGCAATTGAATCTAAGATATCTATTATTTTATCCATTAATAACCTTTTATTTGTTGACATTGAAATGATTGTTTTGATTTCCAATGTAGTATAGGATATTAGTATAGCTAAAATAGCCTTTTATACAAATTAAAGTAATTTTGAGATAAAATATATGATTAATTAAAAAAGAAAAAAGGTTTACGGTATGGAATTATTATTTGCAAGAAATGAGTTAAATGAAAAACCAAAAAAAGTACAATTAGAAAAAATCAAAGATGAATTAAAAAAAGATGGTCAAAAAATCTTTTATTTTGATAGAGATAACTCACACAAAGACATGATGGCATTAGTTGATGCATTAGAAGCTGATGGTTCTAACGTATATTTTAGAGAAGTAAAATATGGTCTAGCTGATGATGAGTACATGTATGAGGTTCACGCACTTTAATCGTTTATAGTGTTATAAAAATATGAGTTCAAATAAAAAACTATTTATACAAACCTTAGGTTGTCAGATGAATGATACTGACAGCCAACACATGGCCGCTGAGTTAGAAAAACATAAAGACTATGTTCAAACAAATATAATGGAAGAAGCTGATTTAATAATCATAAATACTTGTTCTGTTAGAGAAAAACCTGTTTCTAGACTTTTTTCTGAAATTGGTCAATTTAATAAAAAGAAAAAACAAGGTGCAAAAATCGGAGTTGCTGGTTGTACAGCATCACATTTAGGTGAAGATATTATTAGAAGAGCACCTGCTGTTGATTTTGTTTTAGGTGCAAGAAATATATCTAAGATAAAAGATATAGTTGATATTAAAGGTTCAGTAGAAATTTCTATTAATCACGATGAATCAACTTATGAATTTGCAACTGCAAAAACAAATAAATATAGAGCAAGTGTTAATATCTCTGTTGGTTGTGATAAAAAATGTACTTATTGTATCGTTCCAAGCACTCGTGGTGAAGAGATTTCTATTCCTCCTGAAATGATTGTTGATCAAGTACGAAGATCTGTTGCAGAAGGTGCTGTTGAAGTTACACTTCTAGGACAAAATGTTAACTCTTATGGAAGAAATTTTTCTGATGGAAGAGGTAAATATACTTTTACAAATCTTTTACAAGATGTTTCAAAAGTAGAAGGATTAGAGAGAATTAGATTTACATCTCCACATCCATTACATATGGATGATGAATTTATTGAAGAGTTCGCAAAAAATCCAAAAATTTCAAAATGTATTCATATGCCTTTACAAAGTGGTTCAACAACTATTTTAAGAGCGATGAAAAGAGGGTACACTAAAGAGTGGTTCTTAAATAGAGCTGCCAAATTAAGAGCACTTGTTCCAAATCTTAGAATTACAACAGATATTATTGTTGCATTTCCAGGTGAAACACAAGAAGATTTTGAAGATACTTTAGATGTTGTGAATCAAGTTAGATTTAATCAAATCTTTAATTTTAAATACTCTCCAAGACCAGGAACTGAAGCTTTAAATTTTGCTGATATTGAAGTTCCTGATGAAATTGGAAGTGCAAGACTAATTGAATTAATTGAATTACATAAAAAACATTTAGTAGAAATAATGGATACTTATGTTGGTGATACAATGAATGTATTGATTGAATCTTTAAAACCAAATGGTGAAGTTTGTGGATTTACAGATAACTTTTTACAAGTATTTACAAAAGGAAGCGATGAGCTTTTAGGTAAATTTGTAAATGTAAAAATTACAGAAGCTTCAAGAACCTCTCTAAAAGGCGAAGTAGTTTCTTAATGAAAAACTATTTCAAATTTAAAGTACTTCCTTTATTATTGTATTTAGTAGTTAAGCTTATCTATTTTACAAATAAAAAAGCTTTTCATCATCCTGTATTAAAGGATGGTGAATCTTTTATATTTGTAGCATGGCATGGTGATTTACTCTCTCAACCAATCAATTATTTTACAAATAGACCACATGGTATTGTTAAAACTATGATAAGTCAAAGTAAAGATGGTGAGATAATTGCTAAGGTTTACTCTTTATTTGGAATTGACTCAATAAGAGGTTCTTCTTCTAAAGGTGCAACTAAAGCATTAATTAGTACAATAAGAGAAATCAAAGCAGGGGTTGATGTTGCATTAACTCCTGATGGCCCAAGAGGACCACGACACACCGTAGCTGACGGTGTTATTGCAATTGCTCAAAAAAGTGGTGCTAGAATTATAGTTTTAAATTCAAAGCCTACATCTTATTGGCAGTTTAAATCTTGGGATAAATTTGTTTTACCAAAACCCTTTGGTAGAATTGATTTTTATATGTCTGAGCCTTATAATATAAATGATTTAGAGTTTGATGAGGCAAGAAATTTTATCAAAGATAAAATGATGTTAAATGCAATACTTTAAAGAATTAAAATAGGAAATATATGTTTACTAAAGAGTCTTTGTATATTAATGTTATCAAATATGATTCTCAGCTAAGGCTTGATTACAAAAAAATTAAAAATGAACAAATTATTGATACTAATAATTCTATTTTTTTAGTTGATGATGATATTTTATCTTCTGAAATTGCTGAAAAACTAAATCTTTCTCAAGAAGAAAATGATTTTACTTATATCTCTACACTATTAATTAGTGATACAACTAAATTAGTTCCAAAAGCACTATCTAGTAAATTAAAAGATTGTGAAATAGCAAAATTTAATAATGAATTTGATATTGCTGTATTAAAAACTACACTTTTTGAAACCAAGAACTACTTCGTAAAAACAGGCGTAGATTATATTTATTCTGCTTTTCATATTATGAATTTAAGATTACAACAAAATGTATGTAGAAATGAATTATTACTATTTTTATTCAATAATAAAGCATTTATTTTGATTGTAGATCAATCAGGATTAATTGTATTTCACCAAACAGTAGATTTACCAACTTTTGAGGCTGTTAAAAAAACACATTTTTATGAAGATGATGTTGATGGTCAAAAACTTTTTGATGAGATTTATTATTTAGAATTAAATGAAATAATTCATAATATTTTGGCTACATTTTATGAAAAGAAAAATGATGTTTTTGTTGAAAAAATAACTATTCTTTATGTTTTAAAACAGCTTTCAAATGAACAAATTGAAAACTTAAACAATGAATTGATGCTTCAAGTTGAATATCATCCTATTAATATTGATGAAGAAACTTTTGAATTATCAAAAGATAAACATTTAAAGAAAAGTTTTACAAAACCTAGAAAAAAAGTTAAAAAAAGAAATTATAATAATATTTCTGCATTTATTTTATTATTACTTTTACTAGGTGGATTGTATACATTTTACGATCTTGTTATGACAAAAAGAGCAGGCATAGTAGAAAAAATTGAAGAACCTAAAAAAGTAGAACAAGTACTGCAATTACCAGATCATATAAATTTAAATGACAAAATTGAACAAAGAGTAAAAGCAATTTTTAATTCTATTGAGTATGATATTATTTTAAAAGAGTTAAGATTAGAGCAAAACTCTTTAGAATTAAAAGGAATCTTTTTAAAAGAAGATACCTATGCTAAATCACTAAAACCAAAATTAGATATGTTATATAGTACAACTCTTTACACTGTTTTAAATAATGATAAAAAAGTTAGTATTGAAAGTAGTTTAGTATCTAAAGATGAAATTGAATTATCTAATGTAGTTTATAAAACTAATACAAAAAAATATATTACTGATGAGTTAATGCCAATTGAAAGAGTATCGGAGCAGTTAAAAATTTTGTTACCTGAAAACTCTATTATAAAACTTATATCAGGTACAGATCAGGGTATTTATAAATATAGTTATATCGTTAATATTTTAGTAAAAGATCCATCACAATTTTTTGAACTAATTGATGTTTTGAATAATGAATTATACTCTGTACATATTTCTTATCCTTTAAGTATGATAAGAACAGAATCAGGAATTGAAATAGAATTTAACTTGGTGTTTAATCAACCAAAGTAGAAATTAAAAGAAGTATTAAAAACTTGGGAATTACCAAGTTTTTAATTCATTATAAATCGAGTCTCTTTCAACTGGAATAAAACCAGAATTTTTAATCAAATCAACAAATTCTAATTGTGCTATTCCATTTGCACTAGTTGCACCTGCAGCACTTTGGATAGATTCTTTTTCAATAGTTCCATCTACATCATTTGCTCCAAATTCTTGAGCTATTAATGCTAATTTTACAGTTGATGTTGCCCAGTATGCTTTAATATTTGGAATATTATCAAGTAATATTCTAGCAATTGCATAAGTTTTTAATATTTCTTGACCAGTTAATGGCTCTTTCACTTTTAAGTAATTATTCTCTGTTTGAAATACAAGAGGAATAAAGGCATTAAAGCCACCTGTTATGTCTTGTAAGTCTCTTAGTCTTATCATATGGTCAATTCTATGGTTTCTATCTTCTACGTGTCCAAAAAGCATTGTAGCATTAGATTTTTTACCAGCACTATGCCAAAGTCTGTGAATTTCTAACCATTGTTCTGATGTAACTTTTCCACCACAGATTTTTTTTCTCACTTTTTCATCAAAAATTTCAGCACCACCACCTGGCATTGAATCAATACCATGATCTATCATCATATTGATTATCTCTTGATATGATAAGTTATATTCTGTACTTAAAAAATGAATTTCAGCAGCTGTTAGTGCTTTTACATGAATAGATGGAAAATTTTCTTTTATTTTTTTAAATACATCCATATACCATTGTAATCCTGTATTTGGATTATGAGCTGATACTATATGAACTTCTTTAATATCATTTTTTGAAGAGTTTTTAACTATTTCTAAAATCTCTTCATGGGTCATTGTCCATTGATTTGGATTTTTTCTACTTGCACTATATGCACAAAATTGACATACATCTTTACATACATTTGTTGGGTTAATGTGTCTATTTATATTAAAATAAGTTTTTTTACCATGTCTTTGTTCTCTGATTTTATTAGCAAATGATGCAAGAGTAAATAAATCTAAATCATATAATTTTATTGCATCTTCGTAATTTAATCTTTCTTGTTTTTCCAATTTTTCTATAATACTCATATTTTTCCTATTTACAATCGAAATCTTTTGTATAGTTTCCATCTCTATTTCTATGAATGAATCCAATACATGTTTGTTTTAAATTATTATCGTAAAATACCACTTTATAAACACTACTTTTATATCTAGTTTCACTATCTTCTACACTTAATTTATTTATTACTTCTAAACTTTTTATATTATTGTGACCAATTGTAGCAAGAATTTCTGTTAATTTTTGCTCTTTTAAATCTTTTAATAGGAAAAAAACTCCCATTCCAAGCACTATAATTATAATAATACTAATAATAGTTTTTTTAGGTAATTTTCTAACTTCTGTTGTTTCCATATTAATTCTCTTTTAGTGGTTTAAACGAACACTCTTCTCCATCATAATATTCAATAGTTCCATCTTCAATTCTATAATACCAACCATGAATTTGTAATTCACCACTTTTTACTTTTCTTTCAACATCAGGGAAAGTTAAAAGATTTTCCATTTGGTGAACTACTGAAATTCTTTCTGTTGCTCTATATAATTTTTCAATATCAGATTTATCTTGAATAGCAAGAAGTGTATACTCTTTTGCTCTTTTCCCAAGCTCCAACCATTTTTTAACGTGAATTAAATCAGGTGATGGACCTATATCTTGATATAAGCTTTTACAAGCTCCACAATGTGAATGTCCACAAATAATAATATGTTTTACACCTAAAATTGAAACAGCATATTCAATAACAGCAGAACTACCATGGTAGTCATCATCAGGACTATATGGAGGTACAAAGTTACCAACGTTTCTTAGAATAAACATATCTCCTGGTTTTGTATCAAGCATTAAATCAGGTGTAACTCTACTATCACTACATCCAACAAAAAGAATCTCAGGTTTTTGTCCTTTTTCTACAAGTTCTCTTACATCTCCTTCATATTTAGGGAAACTAACTTCTCTAAATTTCTTATTTCCTTTGATTAAATCATTTATTAACATTTAAATCCTTTAATAATTTACATACATTTGTTAAAATATCGTTCTTAATATCTATTTTTGCAATTAATCTAATAATTGCATTTTTTACAGTTGGCTGTCTTATTGCACCAACTAGAAAACCATTTTGTTTTAAAACTTCTTGGATCTCTTTTACTTTTTTATTATCTCCAATTAAAATAGGAATAATTAAACTCTCTGAGCTTATCCCTAATTCTTTATAAATAATATTTAATTTTTCTTCTATTTGTTTTTTTAAATTTTTTTTATTCTCTATTATGAATTTTAAAGATTCATAACCTAAAGCTGTATCAAATAATGAAGGAGCAGTTGAATAAATAATAGGTTTTGCTCTATTTGTTAAAAAATCAATAATCTCATTTGATGCTAAAATATAAGCACCATAAGAACCATATGCTTTTCCAAGTGTTCCCATCTTTATATGATATTTATTAGGTGTAATTTTATAATAATCAAAAATACCTGATAAATTTTCTCCAATAACGCCAGAACTATGAGCTTCATCTACTATTAAAATAGCTTTATATAAATCAGCAATTTGAAATATCTCAATAGGAGCTAAATCACCACCCATTGAGTAAACTCCCTCAATTGCAATTATTGCTCTTCCAGTTCTTTTATTACTAGTGATTTTTTCTTCTAAATCCTTATAATCATTGTGTTTAAATACAATTACTTGTTCAGGTTTTAAAAGTTTTGTAGCTAATATTCCACTTGCATGATACTCTTCATCTATGAAAATAGTATCATTTTTTCTGCAAAGAGCTTCTATTAGAGAAATATTTGCTAAAAAACCAGAACCAACTGTAATTGCAGCTTCAAAATTGTTTACTTCACATAATTTATCTTCAAATATTTTATGGATTTTACTATATCCATTTACAAGCATTGAGGCTTTTGGTGAGTGGTAGTTTTGTTTTAAAACTCTTTCATAAGCTTTTTGAAAAATATATTTATTAGTTGATAAGCCTAAATAATCATTGGATGCTAAATCAATAAGATTTTCATCAAATAATTCTCTTGTTCTAAAACGGTTAGATTTTTTAATAGATGATAGTTCTTTTGCGTACAAAAAATTCTCCATAAGTATTTTTGTATGTTAACTAAAAACTATTAAGATTAAGATAAATCATTAGAATTTTCAATTTGCTAGTTTATTGCTATTTTATGTAGTTACAATTCCTTCTACTAATTTTAAATACAAGTTCAAACTAGTAAGAGGTGTTTTTTGCGACCTTCACCTCTTGCTTTATAAATCTCACAATAGCAATATTTTCCAAGACTTTTAATAAACTATCTTGTATTATTCTTAGATGATTGAAAAACATAATAATAAAATATTTAAAATAAAAGAATTACCATACTTAGAGTTAAAATATTCTAATAGCTTTTATGAGTGTTCTCAAAAACATTATCATAATATGCTTTGCATTTTAGCTTTGAAAAATGGTAATGCAAAAGTAATTATTGAAGATAAAGAGATACTTTTAGAAAAAGATAAATTAGTTATTATAAATCCAAATGAAGTTCACTATTCTGTTTTGGATAAGTATTCAGAAGATTATTATGTAATTTATATTGATAGAACATGGTATCGAAGTTTACAAAGTTTAATTTTTAATACTAAAGATGTAATAGCATTATCAAATGAAATTTTTGATTTACAAATTATAGAAGAGTTTTTTAATCTTTTTGAATATTTATACTTAGATAATGAAATTATAGAAAAAGAGTCGAAACTTTTGGAGTTTCTAAATAGAATATTTGAAAAATGTATTGATGAAAGTATAGTTTTAAAAATTGATAATACAACACAAATTGCAAAAAAGTTTAAATCATATATTGAAGATAATATTGCATCAAAATTAACATTAACACAAATATCAAATGCTTTAGGATTTAGTCCTTATCATATAATCAGAATTTGTAATCAAGATTTTGGATTAAGTGCAAATGCCTATATAGTAAATAAAAGAGTTCATAGGGCAAAAAAGATGTTAGGTGAGGGAATGGATATTTCTCAAGTTGCCATTGAAGTTGGGTTTTATGACCAAAGTCATTTAACAAATATATTTAAGAAAGTTTTTGCAATAACTCCAAAAGCTTATCAAAACAGTGTTTTAAAGGAAAAATATAATGAATAAAATAAATCTTTTAGATAAAAATTCAAACTTTAATATTTTATTAGCAGGAATAATAGGTTTATTTATAGGTGTTGGAGTTGCGAGGTTTTCATATACTTCATTACTTCCTTCAATGCTTGCTGATAATACTCTTAGTTTAACTTTCTCAGGGATACTAGCTTCTGTTAATTATGTGGGATATTTAAGTGGTTCAATTTTTGCTATTTTTATAAAAGATATAAATACAAAAGTAAAATATTTTAGATTAGGAATAGTTCTTTGTATTTTAACAACTATTATTATGGGTATTACAACAAATGAAGTTTTATGGCTATTTGGAAGGGTAATTGCAGGATTTGGAGCTGCTATGGCTTTGGTTGTTGGAGCTGCTATTGTAATGACTAAATTAAATTTTGAAGATAAAACAAAAGCTATGGGGATCTATTTTTCAGGGATTGGTGGAGCATTAGCTTCATCTGATATTATAAGTAGATCAGTATTGAGTTTTTCATCTTGGCAAACTTCATGGATTGTTCTTACTTTTTGTGCTGTTTTGCTTGCTTTTTATCCTTTATATATTTTATCTTTTGATAAAGAGATTTCACATAAAAATGAAAAACATCCATTTAATAAAGCTTTGTTTTCACCTTTTGTGGTGATTTTAATAGTTGCATATTTTACTGAAGGGGTAGGTTTTGTAATTCAAGGAACATTTTTACCAACAATTCTAAAATCAATTGAAGGCTTAGAAAGTGTTGCTGGTTTATCATGGCTTTTAGTAGGACTTGCTGGAATTCCATCTTCAATTATTTGGATGAGGTTAGCTCATAAATATGGAAGCGTAAATATAATAATAATTGCAATGTCTTTACAAATTGTTGGAATTTTAATACCAACTGTGACTTCAAATATGTATTTAAACCTTTTTAGTGGTATTTTATATGGAGCTACTTTTGTAGGACTTGTTGCACTATTTATGAATTTAGGTGGAAAATTAGCTGGGAAGAATCCTGTTATGTTAATGGGTGCATTAACAACAGCTTATGGAATAGGGCAAGTTACAGCTCCTTTGTACGCAGTTAGTTTAACAAATCTAACAGGAAATTATAACTATGCTTTATATCTAACTGCTGCAATTGTTTTATTTGGAGTTATAATTTTATTAATTGCAAAAAAAGTAAGTGCAAATAGCCATATTTAGTTATAAGTGCAGATTCAAAAAATTACTGTAAAATGGTGCAATAATAAAATTTAAATAAATGCAAAATTTAAATTTTTCATTGGAAATATAAATGAGATTTGATCGAGAATTTTTAAAAAAATTAAATATTTTATTTGTTGAAAATAATGAAAATATAAAAAAGATATTCTCAGAAAATTTAGATGAATTATTTAAAAAAGTTTTTTTTGTTTCAACTGTTTTTGATGCACTTGTGCTACTTGATAAGACTAAAAATAGTGATGAAAAAATTGATCTAATTCTTAGTGAATCATATTTTACTGATTTAAATGGTGTTGAATTTTTATCAAAAGTAAGAAAAGAACATAAAAATATACCATTTATATTTATTTTAGAAGATATGGATAAACAGTTATTATTAAATGTTCTAAAATATGATATTACAGACTGTTTTATTAAACCAATTAATGAAATTGATATATTAGAGAAAATTGAAAAAGCATGTTTATTAAAACAAGAAGAAGATAAAATAATTAATTATCAAAATGAAATTGAAGAATATTTGTCTTTAATAAATAAAGTAGCAATTGTATTTATGTTTAATCCTAATACAACT
>Ga0180008_1000440_pt1 | contig 35997 bp, 29 predicted proteins | sample MM_PW_MetaG_FD_121121 | JGI IMG/M metagenome (GOLD analysis project Ga0180008, IMG submission 121121) | Groundwater microbial communities from the Aspo Hard Rock Laboratory (HRL) deep subsurface site, Sweden - MM_PW_MetaG | ecosystem: Environmental > Aquatic > Deep subsurface > Groundwater... | reverse complement strand
TTCAAGGACGATAGCGCCTCGTACGGGACTGAAAGCCTCGCGGCGACGGCGAATAGATCCTCGCCGCCCGAGGCTATCCACGTGCAGATGAATAAGTCCGGGAACTCGGAGCCCGAGCGCTCGGCTTGATACCCTTGAGACAATGAATCCTGGACTTGCCTGAAAATTATATCTCGAGGAGCGAGTCTGCGTATAACTGGATAATCAGGGGGGGCCGCGAAAGATAAGCCTGCGGAGGCGCTCAATGCGACGGCTATCGCTACGCTCGCGCGCTTCACGTATCCGAAGGCCCGTCCGGCGCTACGGGGGGTCGGGGTAAAGCAGGCGATAACGCGGCCGCTGGCCTCGGGGACCGCCTCTTGCCGATTCTAACGACTGCCGAGTAGACTATGCCCGCGATTATGAGTACGAGCGACAGAGCGGTAAAAAGACGCGTATGGGCCGTCGCCAGGTACCAAATCGGCCAAACGAGGGCGCAGGAGCAGGCCGCGACGGCTATCGCGCCTATGAATCCAAGCAAGGCTCCCCTTAGCGCTCCCCGCGTAGCGCCTTTTCCCCGGTTCTTCAATCAGCGACCCCTACAGCCAGCGGAATCAATCGTATATACGCTAGGGCCAGGGCGCATTCGGCGTCGCCTAGCCTCCTAGCGACTTTATCGAGCAGCGCGCCGGGTACCCGGCCATCGATTACGGCATCGTAAAGCTCCGCTACGACTGGGGCGGCCTTCCATCGGCGAGCCAGTAGCGCGCACAGCGCCGCGGCTTCGGCTTTCTCTTCTTCGCCCAGGACCGGCTTGGCCGCGTCGGTCTTGTAGAAGGCCGCGGGACCGAGGGCCAGGGCCTCGTCCCGCCACGCCTCGACGAGATCGACGACGCGGCTCTCGTTGAAGTAGACGGCGTCGATCGCCCTGCGCAGACTCAAAACCGTCCCTAAATGCCGCTGAGACGACAGGGCCCTCCGCTCGCTTCCGAAGAAAACGGCGGCGGCGGCTAAGACCCCGAGCCCCAGCTCATCGATGATCGGGACCGGATCCCGGACCACTATGGATAGGAAGAGGTATGCCGCGATAAACGTGATCGCCGCGGCCGCGAGGCGTAGGTAGTAGCCCTTATTAAGGTAATGGCGGCGCGTGCCCTTCTCCATCCTCGCGTACAGCTCGGTACGGATCGAGTCGGCGTCCCTCAGCGATTCTCCGGTACCGAAGCGCCCTTGTATGGCTACCTGGTCAGCGTCCTCGAATACATCGCCCGTGTCGAAGGGATGGAGGATTATTGGAGAGTCGCCTCTAAGAAGGAAAACGAAATCAGTTCGCGTCATTGATTAGTAAGGTACGGTCGGCCGATCCGAGCTGTCAAGCTCCCCGGTTAGATAAAACCGAATCGGCGAGGTCCTTTAGCATCGGGTCCTCGGGCATCGTGCTCGAGGCGACGCTGCGGTTTATCATATACACGCCGTCTACCAGGATAATAACGTCTTCCGCGCCCGGTTCGTCCATCGGAATGGCATCGCTAGGTTCTGTATCTGAGATAATAGGTAATTCCTCTATCGCTTGGCCCGAGATCGCGGGACGATGGTAGGAGAACGCGCTCACGCTCTTCATTCCGATCGGGCCGCCGAGCGGCTCAAGTTCGTGAATCTCATCGTCCTCTAGCTCGAAGGCCTGCAGCTCTTCTATTTTATCCCGCAACTCGGCGGATAGCATAGATATCTCGTCCCCGAAATCTTCTATGGAGTAATCGGCCTCGGAGACGGGCGGCTCGACTAGCACAGAGAAGCTCTTATCGTCTATCTCAAGGAATCCATCCTCATCGCTATACCCGTCGAGGCCGCTGAGGTCGAGGGCGCTAAGGAACAGGTCGAACTCGACCTCCTCGAGCAGTTCCTCCATAGCCTCTTCCGCGATCGTCTCCTCCATATCGAGTTCCGGTCCCGATCCTAAGTAATCGGAAGCCGGCCCGAGGCCCAATCGCGATACTGAATCTGCGAGAGACTCGAACGGCGACTCGAACACGAGGTTAGACATTTCGTCTCCCTCGACAGCCGGCTCCTCGACGGGCGCGGGACCGTCGGCTACCGCCGCTTCGTCCTCGAGATCCTTATTGTTCGCCGACCAGGAGTCGAGATAGCCGATGACGTCGGCGAGGTCGGTTTCTTCGACTAGTTCTAGTCCCAGGCTCTCGGGAATCAGCGGCAGGTCGTCTTCGTCGTCCAAAGCGAGGGCGAGCGCCTCCGCTGAAAGGCTACCCCACTCTATGGTCTCGGAATCGCCTATCTCGGAGAGTCCCTCTAGCGTTTCAAGGGTTTCGCTAGGTCCTCTTGCATCGGCTATTTCCGCGGCTACGGCCGCGACCGTACCATCACTCTCATCTAGTTCTTCTAATTCTTCAAGTTCCTCAAGCTCTTCTAGCGTGCCAGTTTCGTCAAGCCGAGCGGCGACGACGGGCTCCGCCCGTTCCTCTTCCTCAAGCTCCTCAAGCTCCTCAAGCTCCTCAAGCTCCTCAAGCTCCTCAAGCTCCTCAGGCTCTTCAATTTCATCAGCGGATGGGAGCGCACTAGGCGGGACCGCGTCCGAGGATACTACCTGCTCGATAGCTTCTGTTGTGGCTTCAGATTCCTCGAGCTCAGCGAGCTCTTCAAGTTCTTCCAAGTCCTCCACGGTATCGATAGCGGAAGCTTCAGAAATCCGAGCCTCTTCGATGGATTCAAGCTCAGCGGCTTCCGCGAACTCCTCGGCTTCCTCGAGTTCCTCGGCTTCAGCGAGCTCCTCGGCTTCAGCGAGCTCCTCGGCTTCTTCGAGCTCCCCAGCTTCTTCGAGTTCTTCCGCTTCCTCGGCTTTCTCGATCTCAGCCTCAGAAAGCTCCTCGGCTTCTTCGAGCTCCTCGGCTTCCTCGAGCTCCCCAGCTTCCTCGAGTTCTTCCGCTTCCTCAGCTTTCTCGATCTCAGCCTCAGAAAGCTCCTCGGCTTCTTCGAGCTCCTCGGCTTCTTCGAGCTCCTCGGCTTCCTCGAGTTCTTCCGCTTCAGTCAGCTCAGAAAGCTCCCCGAGCTCCTCGACTTCCTCGGCCTCCTCGAGCTCGTCAGCCTCCGTCAGCTCAGAAAGCTCCTCGAGCTCCTCGGCCTCCGCGGGTCCCAAGACAGGCATGGCCGGCTGAGCGGCCTGCGTAAGCGCGATAACTGCGGGCGCAGGCTGGGCCGCGCCTATGACGAACGAACCCTTGCTTAAAGCTTCCTTTAATAGCGCCTCGAATCGTGCCATATCGACGCCGCCGGAACGTTCGCCGGGCCTCTCGCCGCGAGAAGTCATGACGGCTATGATCTCATCCCATGACTTGTCGATGAGGGCGTCCACGTCGAAGGCTCTCTTGACGGCCAGCTTTCCGGCGCTCTTCCTGATGCGCTCTTTCGTCTCCCCTCGCCTCGCCTCTAGCTCGCCCTTCCATCGATCTATGTCCATGTCGCCCTTGCGTTCCAGGTATTCCTCGAGGAGCTCGATCTGGAAACGCTTTATGCGGGCAGCCAGGATAGCGAATCGATCCTGGCGAAGGTTGAGAGCCAAGAACAACGAAAGATAGACGGTTACGAAGAAGGCCGAAAGAAGGAGCCAGCGGAAGGACTCCGGCATCACGAACCACGACGACGGGACTAGCCGGCCCAAGAGGCCAGCGTCGCCGCGCCGGGAGAAGAGGACGAACGCTCCAGACGCCTCGGCGGCGCCGATGGGGACGGGCTCGGCGTTCGGTCCGGACGACCATAGCGAGGCGACCCGGGAAACGAGATCCTGGCCTCCCCACGACGGCGCGCCGAGGAGCACGCCCAGGCTTCCGACGGCTACGACATCGTCCCCGAGCGGGATCCGGCCGTCTTGGACCAGGCTTTCTATGAGCCCGGAGAACGAGACGTAGAATACCGCGCTGCCGCGATAGACGTCGAAGGCGTCGACGAACGGGAACCTATACGCGAAAGCCCGTTTCTCCGGAGAAGTCGAGACGGAACCCTCGGAGCCCTCGGGCTCGGCGAGGGAGGCGTACGCTTCGTCCCCGGCCTCGCCGTAGTTCCTGTATATGACGCGCAACGACTCTGATCGGAGTACATCGCCGGAGAAGGTACTGAAATGTACGCGGACGCCGTCCTGGTCTATGAACCTTACGCCCATCAATCCAGGGGTCGCCTCGCCGAGGAGGCCGAATGCTTTCGTCCTGTCGAAGGCGTCCTGCGCGCTTTGGTTGGGGAGGAAGCTCCTCCGGACGAAATCGTTCTTGAGGAGCTCCGAGAACCTCTCGGCGTTCCGTTGGTGGTAGGCGTTAGCGGAGGAAGCGAGCCCGTCGACGGAGGCTTCCACGGTGCGCTTCACTCGCTCGTCGAAAAAACTAGTCTCGATGACTGAGAATAAGCCAGAATAAGCCAGCGCGGCGAAGCCGGCGGCCAGCAAGGTGGAGACGAGTAGGCTTACGGAGGCTTTCTGTCCTACGGTCATCGCCTTCCTAACTTAATAAGCATTCGATTCATTATCGGCCGGAACCGCGCGGGGATTGAGGCCATCCTTTGCTTGTTCAGCTCGACGTATAATAATATACTGCATGCGCGCGGCGCGCCAAGGCAAGGCGGCCGGTCGCCTAGGAGAAACAATGCACGTACGTGATGTAAGCCTCAAGATAAAGGTATTGGCCATGACGCTAGCCGGCGTCGTCGTCATAGCGCTCATAATCGCGAGCATGTATATACGGGATATTTCGAAGATCGCCGAGGAGAACATACTGGAGAAGAGCCGGGCCGTAGTTTTCACGGTAGAGGCCGCGCGCGAGGCCATGGCCGAGAAGCTGGCGCAGGGCGTCATAACGGACCTGGAGACCCTTGCATCCGAAGGCGATAGGGAAAAGCTCCTGGCCGCGGTGCCGATAATAACCGCGATAGACGTGGCGTCGCGCAACGCCGAGGCTGGCAACTATGCCTTCAGGGTCCCCAAATTCGAACCGAGGAACCCCGCCAACGAACCCGAGGGCGTCGAGATCGAGGCTCTCCGGCAGCTCGAGTCCGGAAAGCTCGACGAGTACGTCGTCGCCGAGCGTCATCAGATCCGCTACTTCAGGCCGGTGCGGCTGTCGAGCGAATGCCTCCTCTGCCACGGAGACCCGGCCGGCGCTCCGGACCCGGCGGGCGGAGTCAAGGAGGGCTGGCGAGAGGGAGAAGTACACGGGGCGTTCGAGATAATTAGCTCCCTAGACGCGGCCAAGGCTATAGGCTCCAAGGCCACCGTCAACATCAGCGCCTTCACGGGGGGCGTGATGCTCTTACTGGGCGTCGCGCTTTTCTTCATCGTGCGATTGGTGCTCAAGCCTATAGTCTCGTACGTGGACGCCTTCAAGGCGGCGTCCACGGGAGACCTGACCGTCAGGGCGGAGGTCCGGGCCAAGGACGAGGTGGGCCGCATAGCCCATTTCTTCAACGACTTCATCGGGACGCTCGAGGGCATGGTCCGCGAGGTAAAGGGAGTCGCTGGCTCGACGGAGCGTATATCGCAGGACCTGGCCGCGAGCTCCGAGGAGACGGCCGCCAGCCTCCACGAGATACGGGTCAACACCGAGGGCATGAAGAACAAGATAATCCACCTTGATAGCGAGGTCTCGTCGTCGTCAAAGTCGGCGATCGACGTGGACGTCTACCTGTCGCGGCTGTCGGAGCTCATAGGCGACCAGGCCTCCGCGATAAACGAGTCCAGCGCCTCTATCGAGGAGATGACGGCCAGCATCACTAATATCGCCAAGGCGGCGGAAGAGAAGCTCAGGATAGCCAGCGAGCTCGAGACGACCGCCCTCGACGGGCAGACCGAGATGGAAGAGACCGAGCAGATGATAAAGAAGGTCGCCGCGAGCGCTAGCGTCATCATGGAGATGATACAGATCATCCAGGATATCGCCAGCAAGACCAACCTCCTCGCGATGAACGCCGCGATCGAGGCCGCGCACGCGGGCGATTTCGGCAAGGGCTTCGCGGTCGTGGCCGACGAGATAAGGAACCTGGCCGAATCCAGCGCTGAGAGCGCCAAGCAGATAACGCAATCCCTCGGGGAGGTCGCCGACTATATCTCGGTATCGGAATCGAGCACCGTGAAGACGGGAGAGATCTTCAGCCGCATCGTCGACCAGGTCAAGGACGTCGCGATGAGCATGTCCGAGATGAAGAACGCCACCCACGAGCTCTCCATAGGCGCCCAGCAGATCCTCGAGGCGCTCGGGTCGCTCGTATCCACGACCGAGGAGGTCAAGGGCTCGTCGGTCGATATGAAGGACCGGGTCGCGGCCATAGTCGAGGCGATGAGAAGCGTCTCGGCCATATCCAGCGATACGAAATACGGGATGGAAGAGATAACGCTCGGCATCAACGAGATATACAAGGCCGCGGAAGCGATATCAAAGGCGGGCGGGGACAACTCGGAGAGCGTCTCCGCGCTCAAGGAGCTCGTCGAGCGCTTCACCGTAGGGAACGAGGCGACAGGCGCATAGCCGTCCGCGGTCGTTGCGCGCCTGTCGGGTTTTTACATATACTCTCCGCGCGGCCGATCCCCCTGGTCGCCGCGCGGAGGGATGCCATTGAATCGTACTATCGCGGCGGTCGCGTTTGCCGCAGTCTTCGTCTGCGCGGCCAATGCAGACCTGTTCTCTCCGGATAGGCCCCTCGAGACCTTAGAGACCGAGTATTTCACGTTTATCTTCCCTCTCGAATCCGAGCCGGCGATAGAGTACCTAGCCTCGTTCGCCGACGGCGCCTACCGCGAGATCGCGTCCTTGCTGGGGACGACGCCTAAGCACCGCATACCCGTGGTCATGACGCCGGATTCCGAGGAACTGAGCGGCTACTTCACCTGGCAGCCGTACCTGCGGATAGTCCTGTACCAGGCCCCGATAGACCCTAATTCCACGCTCGGATGCTACGACGACGACCTTCGCAAGCTGTTCTACCACGAGCTCACGCACGCGGTCTCGATGACCGTGCGCTCCGGTTTCGAGGACGCGCTCGTCGCAATATTCGGCTCTCCGCTCGGCGTATCGACGTACCTGAGCCCGCCCACGTTCGTCGAGGGGGTCACCGTGTCCTTCGAGAGCCGAGACGGCTTCGGAAGGGCCGCGGATCCGCTCTCCGGCGCCTATCTAAGGCAAGATAGCGTAGAGGGCCGCTGGAAGACGTTCGCCCAGGCGTCCGGCGCCTATGACGGCTATCCCTACGGCGCTCTATACTACCTATACGGCGGCTACTTCTCGCGCTACCTGCAAGCCAGGTTCGGCATGGAGGCCTACGCCGGAATTTGGAGGGAATTCGGCGCGGCCTCGGTATTCAGGAGCCTCGACGACGGTCTGTTCGGGCCGGGCCGCTTCTCGAAGGTCTTCGGCATAAGCCTCTCGGAAGCCTGGGACGACTTCGGCGAATCGATGAAGCCCAGGCTCCCTGTTATCATGGCCACGGAACCTCTCGCGAGGCCGTCGGTCGTAAGCGCCATAGCCGGAAACGGCGACGCTCTGTACTTCGCGGATTATCATAGCGAGACGGTCTACGCTATGGCGACGGGTTCCCGCGAAGCGCCGGGGGAAGCGCCAGGCGAGGTAAAAGCGCTGTTCAGGGCGGGCGCGAAGGTCGAACGGCTAGACGTGGCGAGGGACGGCTCGCGGATCCTCGTCTCGACCGTGCGCTACGAGGCTGGATTCCCCAGGCTCGTCCTCAAGGAGTGGAACGCCGAGACTGGCGGGCTCGCCACCCTACCCGCCCAAAAAACGAGGGACGCGGCCTACCTTCCCGACGGGACGGGCATCATAGGCATCTCCATAGACGGGTACCAAACGAACGTCACGCTCGTCAGGGGAGACCGTAGCGTCGTGCTCCTCAGGGGGACAGAGCGTATCGGGTACGCGTCACCCGTCGTCTCGGCCGACGGCGAGACCGCCTACGTCCTGGCCAAGGAGGGCGGGAAGGTCTCCGTCGTTCGCGTCGGACTCGAGGGGACTGGTATTTCGCGCCTTGAGCTGCCCGATTCCCTCTCGTGGGTCAGGTACCTTTCCCTAGGCGACGACGGGGTCCTCAGATTCTCTTGGGACGACGAGTCGTTCTACCGGCTCGCCGAGCTCGACGGGAATACGCTCAGTTACCAGACCGTTCCCCTATCGGGCGGCGTGCACAGGCCCGTACTGGCTGGCGGCCGGGTGCGCTACATCGGCAGATTCTCTGAAGGGATGGCGCCATGCTCCTTCCCGGAGGACCGGGGCCCGTTAGCTTTCGTCGAGGCCTCCGTAGGATGGTCCGACGCCGGCGACCTCGGGACCGCCGCCTCGGTATACGATTATCCCTCTACCCGCGCTTACGGCCGCTATAGCGCCCTAGGCTGGTTGGCTCCTCGCTTCTGGCTGCCCGTCGGATCGGGCGACGAGCGCGGCATATCGACGCTAGGCCTCCTCTTCTTCATCGCCGACCCCGCCGAGCGGCTGAGCGCTACGCTCGGGGCCGACTGGAACCTCAGGGCCTCGGCCGTCGACGTCGAAGTACAGGCCGACTGGTCCCGATTCGCCTTCCCGGTAAGCCTGAGCGTAGTCGATTCGTTCGAAACGTACGGGACGGGCTCCATCCTCAGGCGATCGTCGGCCCTGCTGGGCGCGGGCGACGCCGTCCCGCTATTCTCCGGCGGGACGGTATCGTGGAGCCTGGACGCGGGGCTCGCGGGCTACGCGATCAGCGAGACAGGCCCCTACGCGGCGTGGTCCGACGCCGCGGCCACGTTCGCGGCCTCTCTCGGCCTGACGGACACGACCGCGCCGACGGCCGACCCCGAGGCGAGGACGGGATACTCGATCTCCGCCCTCGCCCGGATCGGAGCGCCCGCGCTTCCCGTCGTCGGCCCGCCGTCGGTAGGCGTCGAGGCCTCGGCGAGGGGGTTCCTCGAACCGGCCGCCCTGGCGTTCTCCGCGTACGGAGCTGCCGCCGTCGTCGGGGGCGTACGGTACGGACCGCGGGGACAGGTCTCCGCCTCGGGGATAGAGCTATCGAAGGCCTACCCCGCCTGGGTAGAGTTCGAGGACGGGACGTCCGGCTCGTGGTTCGCCCAGGGCGAGGCGAGCCTCAGGCTGCTCGGGCTCGAGGCTCAGGCGGGATTAGGGCCCCTATACCTGAACAGGCTGTCCATCAGGATGGGGGCCAGGGGCTACGCCGCGGGCGAGGCCGCGGCGGTCCTCGACGCGGGATGGTCGGCGTTCGCCCGGGCCAGCCTCACCTGGACGCCGGTGATAGGCGCCTTTTCCAAGGTGCATCCCGTCTCGTACCTGGAATTCTGGTGCCGCCCCGATCGGGCCTCCGCCGGGGCCCTGCCGCACGGGATAGCCTATATGCTCGTAGCCTCGTACTGAGGGCCAGCCTATGCGAGCGAGCGAGCGCTTTACCGACGAGGCGGCGGAAGCACTGCGAGCGGCTATCGCCGACGCCGGATATAACGAGGTCTTCGCCGCCGGCAGGCTAGACGAGCGCGGCCTCGTGTGCGAGATAACGGTCGGCGCGCGGGGCGGCCCCGTGAGCGTCCCGGCGATCGCGGGATTCCTAGACCGCGGCGACGTGCTCATCCACAATCATCCCTCGGGCTTCCTCGAGCCCAGCGACGCCGACCTGTCAGTAGCCTCGAGGGTCGGCGAGAACGGCGTCGGCTCCTATATCGTCGACGGCGACGTCCGCGAGGTGTACGTAGTCGCCGAGCCGGTGCGGGCCAGGGCCCTCGTCGCCGTGAGCCCGGGAGAGCTCTCGGGGGTGCTCGAGGAGGGCGGCAAGCTAGCGGCCCTGCTACCCGGCTACGAGCCGCGGCGCAGCCAGATAGAGCTGGTCAAGGCGATAGCCGAGGCCCTGAACGGCGGGTACGTCCTCGCCGCGGAGGCGGGCACTGGAGTGGGCAAGTCGTTCGCGTACCTCATCCCGGCGTTCGCGTGGGCCGCCCGCAATAAGGAGCGGGTAATAGTCTCCACGGCCACCATCAACCTGCAGAAGCAGCTGATGGACAAGGACATCCCCCTCGTCGCTTCAATCTTCAGGAAGAAGCTCAAGGCCGTGCTGGTCAAGGGAAGGGGCAACTACCTATGCAGGACCCGGCTGCTCGAGGCCATAGAGGAGGAGGGGCTCTTCGCCGGCGACGACCATCCGCTCCGTCAGGTCGCGGCCTGGGCCGAAACGAGCCCGACGGGGGACCGCGCCGACCTGTCCTTCTGGCCGGAGGAATCGCTCTGGTCCCGCGTGCGCGCGGAGGCGGACGACTGCCTCAACATGAGGTGCCCGCACCGGGAGTCGTGCTTCGTCCTCAGAGTCAAGCGCGACTCCGCCGACGCCGACCTCATCGTCGCCAACCACCACGTCCTCTTCAGCGACATCGCGGCGCGGTCGGCCGGCGCCGGCTACGAGTCGACCGCCGTCCTACCGCCCTATAACGCCGTCGTATTCGACGAGGCCCACGCGATCGAGTCGAGCGCGACCAGCTTCTTCTCCGAGGAGCTGACGCGCTTCTCCGTCATCAAGCAGAGCTCGCGGCTCTATAGGGAGCGTCGAGACCGGAAGTTCGGCATAGTCGTCAAGCTGCAGAATCTCAAGGGGCTCCCCCCGGCCGTGCTTAAGCGGTTCCCCGACTCCGCGGACGCCCTCCTCGCCGCCATGGACGCGGCCGATTCCTCGGCGCTGGGCCTAATCGGGAGCGGCATGAACTATCGCCTGGCGGCGAAGAACCCCGAGGTCGAGGCCTCGGTCCTGAAGCCGCTAGGCGTCCTCGAGCGGGCCATACTCTCGGTCGCGGAGCTGCTCAAGGACGCGCTCGACGGCGTGGCCGAGGAGGACGAGGCGGACCAGTCGGTCCGCGAGGCCGAGCTAGCCTATGCCCGGCTCTCCTCGCTCGCCGGCGTCTGCGCGCGCTTCTCCGGCTTCGACGAGGACGCCGATCACGTGTACTGGCTGGACAAGGGCCGCACGAGCCAAGGAGAGGCCTTCGCCCGCTTCTGCGTGACCCCGCTCGATATCTCGACGACCATGAACGAGGCCGTCTTCGACCAGTACAGGACCGTCGTATGCCTATCGGCGACCCTCGCGGTCGGAGACTCGTTCGAGTTCTGGAGCCGTCGGGTAGGCCTCGCGTACTCGGCCACGCGCGCCGAGTGCATGGCCTTCCCCTCGCCGTTCCCGTTCAAGAGCAACGCCCTGCTCGGAGCCGCGAGCGACGCCCCGACCCCGGACTCCCCGGGCTGGCAAGCCTGGATCAACGAGGCCGTGTATACGCTCATAGAGGCGTCGGGAGGCAGGGCGCTCGTGCTCTTCACTTCCTACGCGGCCCTCCGCGCCGCCTGGGACTCGGCGAAGCCGAGGCTCGACGCGCTTGGCATATCGGCGTTCCGCCAGGGCGACGACGAGCGCGCGAGGCTGATGGACTCGTTCAAGGCCGACGTCTCGAGCGTCCTCTTCGCCACCGACTCGTTCTGGGAGGGAGTCGACGCGCCCGGGGAAACGCTCGAGCTCGTGATCATAACGAAACTGCCCTTCCGCGTGCCTACCGACCCGGTCCAGAAGGCCCGGGCGGAGGCCGTCGAGCGGAGGGGCGGGAATTCCTTCATGGACCTATCCCTTCCCGAGGCGGTGATACGGTTCAAGCAAGGTTTCGGCCGCTTGATCAGGCATTCCGACGACCGGGGCGCGGTAGTCGTGCTAGACGTGCGCCTGCTCGCGAAGCGCTACGGCCGGGTATTCGTGTCGTCGCTACCGGAGACGAGGTCCAGTTTCGGGCCGATAGAGGCGGTGGCCGCGGACCTCCGCGCATTCATCGGTAGACCGCCCGGCGGACCGCGGGTACAATGACGCCATGGCAATCTACTCGCTGAAGAACGTCGTCCAGAGATACGACTGGGGCTCGCCTACCGCCTTGCCGCTCATCCTGGGCAAGGATAACCCCTCGGGGGAACCATGGGCCGAATTATGGATGGGCGCCCATCCCAAGGCTCCGTCCATCGCCGTCGACCCCTCCACGGGAGCCGAGGCACCTCTCGACGCGCTGATTTCGGACGCTCCCGCCGCGGCGCTCGGGGAGGAGACGGCCGCGCGCTTCGGAGGCGTCCTTCCCTTCCTATTGAAGATACTATCGGCGGCCAAGCCCCTGTCCATACAGGCCCATCCGTCCAAGAGGAAGGCCGAGCACGGCTTCGCGCGCGAGGAGTTCATGGGCATCCCGCTCGACGCGCCCGAGCGCAATTACAAGGACTCCAACCATAAGCCGGAGACTGTAGTGGCGCTTACCCGCTTCGAGGGACTCTGCGGCTTCAGGGCGCTGGATGATATAATCCAGAACGTGAAGCTTCTCGCGCCGAGCGACTGGGAGCGCTACGCGGGACGCTTGGCGCGCGATCCTGGCAGGCTCGAGCTATCGGTTTTCTTCTATACTTTCATATCGCTCGCGGATGAAGAGAAGAAGAAGCATCTTAATAGCGCGCGCGCGCGGAGCGGGAGGATAGTCGAGACGGAGCCCGCCGGCAGCGTAACGAGCAAGCTCTTCTCGCGGGTCCTGACTCTCATGGAAGCCTATCCGGACGATATAGGGGCCCTCGCCCCGCTTATCCTGAACCTTTTCGAGCTCGAGCCCGGGCAGGCGCTCAATCTCGCGGCCGGAGTGCCGCACGCCTATCTGGGCGGGACGGCGGTCGAGATCATGGCGAATTCCGATAACGTGCTCCGCGGCGGGCTGACGCATAAGCATATGGACGTGCCCGAGCTGGTATCCGCGCTCAGCTTCGAGAGCGCGAGCATCGAGCCGCTCGCCCCGGTCGCAGCCCCCGACGGCTTCAGCCTCTACCCCTGCGATATCCCGGACTACTCCATCTCCAAGGCCGTCGTCGACGGCCTTCTTAGGACGAGCGGCAGGGCGGCCGCCCCGGAGATAGTGCTCTGCGTAGACGGGAGCCTTGAGATCAGCGCGTCGAGCGGCGCCTCCGTCCCATTGCCGCGAGGAGCCTCGGTATTCGTGACGGCCGACGAGGCGGAGTATTCCATCTCGGGCGGCGGCACGGCGTTCAGGGCGAGCGTCCCGGTATGACGCTCTGGGCGGACGCCGACTCGTTGCCTAGGGAAGTCAAGGATCTCATAGGGCGGCGCGCAAGCTCTTCCAGCGGCGATTTCCCCATCAGGGCCGTTTTCGTAGCCAACAGGTCGATGCCGCTACCGCCCGGGAAGAACCTCTACGCCGTCATCGTAGGTCCGGCCGGCGCGTCGGCGAAGCCTCCCGCAGAAGCATCGAAGCCTCCCGCAGAAGCCTCGAAGCCTCCTTCCGTAACTTCGGCGTCTCCCGCCGCGAAAGCCTGCGATAACGCCGACGATTACATCATGGACTCGGCCTCGCCGGGCGACGTGCTCGTCACCAGGGACTTGCCGTTGGCCGCCAGGGCCGTCGAGAAGGGCCTCGTAGCGATAAACGACCGCGGAACGCTGTGGACAGCCGGCGCGCTACGCGAGCGGGTATCGCTACGGGATCACATGGCGACCCTACGCGAGCTCGGCGTCGCGCCGCCGTCGCCGAAGGGGCGCGGCTTCGGTCCCAAGGACGTCAAGGCCTTCGCCGACGCGCTCGACAAGGCTATTAGGACGGCCTCGATCGCTCAGCGGACATAGCGCGCCGCGAGGAATTCGTAGCGCGACGATAACAGGGCGCTCTTGGCGAGGGTCTTAGGCGTGAAGCGGATCGGCGATGAAAGCACCGCCATCAACCGCGCCGTCTTGTCGGGGCTGAGCTTGGAGACGGGCGCGCCGTAGTATAGCCGGGCCGCGGCCTCTATCCCGAACACTCCCTTGCCCCATTCCGCCCAGCCGAAGTAGAGTTCGAGGATGCGCTCCTTGGGCAGGAGGGCCTCGAGCTCGATCGCGACTATCAGCTCGAGATACTTCCTCGCATAGCTCTTGAACGGCACGAGGAACAGCGTCCTCGCCGTCTGCATGGTCAGCGTCGAGCCTCCGTACATAGGCCTGCCTATCCGCTTGTTTACCTCGTAGGCCCGTTCGAAGGCCTCGAGGTCGAAACCGGGATGCGTCCAGAATTTCGAGTCCTCGACCGAGACGAGCATCCTCCTGGCCAGCCTGGGGACGCTCTCCAGGTCCGTGCGCACCGGTCTCTCGATCTTCCACCCGTCGACGTACTTCCGGTACACAGACAGCGTCGTCGCGGCGGGATCGACGAAGGCGAAGCACGCGACGAGGAGGGTCGTCGTCCCGATGAACCAGAGGTGCGCGATCGCGACGACCGCGGCGACGCGCCTGCAGGCCTGGGCCGCACGGGACGTTAATCGCCCGAGCGCCGAGATAGGGGCCTTTTTTAGGCAGCTCCCAGAATCGTGCTTTAGCCTAAAAGCGAGCCGAGAACGTCGGATGGCGCGGTCGAATAGAATCGTAATCATCGGCTGCTATACTATACTATCGGCCTCTATCAGACTAGCACCGGTCGCGCGAGAGTACATACACCCCAGTATCGTTATATATAGCCCTGTATTCCGCAACCTTAATAGACCCGCAAGCGCTGAACGCATGATTCCCTTGACAGGACCAGGGGTCGAACCTACCCTGTAACTGCTTAAGGAGGAATCAATAATGAAACGTCATGTGGCGATCGTCGCCGTCCTCGCTATCGCGACGGCCTTCTACGCCTTCGCCGACGAAACCCCGATCTCCGGGCTCCATCGTTATTCTCTTGGCAACGGGCTCGAGCTGTTCGTGCTCGAGAACCACGCGGTGCCGCTCTCCAGGATCCAGATCACGTTCCGTTGCGGTTCTATCACGCAGGAACCGGATACCGCCGGCCTATTCCACCTCTACGAGCACATGCTCTTCAAGGGCAACTCGAAATACAGGACCGAGACGGAATTCTCGGCGGCTATGACCGACCTCGGCGTGGCCGAGTGGAACGGCGGGACGTCCACGGAATACGTCACGTACTACTTCACGGTTCCGTCGGACAAGACCGAGGCGGGCCTCGAGTTCTGGTCGTACGCGATGCGCGAGCCTTTATTCGACCCCGCCGAGCTCGGGATCGAGCAGGGCGTCGTGTCTAACGAGATCAACGGCAACCTATCGGACCCGGACCGCGTCTACTCGGCGGCCATGGACAAGGCGCTCTTCGGCAAGTACCCGTGGCGACGCGACATAGGCGGCAACGAGGCCGTGATCCGGTCGGCGACCGTCGAGACGCTCAGGGCGATACAATCGGAATACTACCTGCCCAATAACGCCGCCCTGTTCGTCGGAGGAGACGTCGATCCCGAGGCGGTCTACGCCATGGCCAAGCGGTGGTACGGCGAATGGAAGGCCGGAGCCGACCCGTGGAAGAACCCCGCGCCCGCGCACCCGACTCCCGGAACGGAGACGCCCGTATACCTTGCCTACCCCGACGAATCCCTGCCGGAAGGCATAGCCTATATAGAGACCCGGTATCGCGGGCCCGACGTGCTCGCCGAGCCCGCTCCGACCTACGCCGCCGACGTCTGGGGCTACCTCATCCAGGCCCCCGACGGACGGTTCAAGACATCGGTATACGACGCCGTCCCGGCGCTCTACGACAAGGACTATATAGGCGGCTACTACTACACCCAGCGAGACGGCGGGCAGGTCTCGTTCTATACCTACTGCTTCGTCGATCCGGCCTTTCCCCTGGCGGAGCGCGCGAAGGCGGCTTTCAAGGGCGCCGTCGTCTCGGGCGAGGTCCAGGCCATGGTAAGCGACGCCGCGTACTTCTCTGACGATGATTATTCAGTCGTCAAGCGGAAGATGGAGGACGAGCAGATACTCAATCTCGAGACGCCCGAGAAATTCATCGAGACCCTGTCGTTCTGGTGGTCGGTGGCGTCCACGGACTACTTCTTCAGGTACGTGCCTAACATGAAGAAGGTCCAGCGCTCCGATATCGGCGCGTTCCTCACGAAGTTCGTGCTATCGAACGTGGAAGTGATGGCCATTCGCATGAACCCCGCCGATTTCGCGGCCGAGTCGGAGTCGCTCGCCGCCGCGGGCTTCGCTACTGTCAGCGCCGAGACGGCGTTCTGGTGGAAGGACGGAAAGAAATGATATACAACGAATCGACGCCTAGATCGCCGGAGCGCCGCCCCTCTGCGCCCGTCGCCGTAGCCTTGGCGGCGGCCGCCCTAGCGGCGGCGTTCGCCGCTAGCTCCTGCGTCAGCTCCCCCGAGCCGGAGCCCGATCCGGCCGCATCGGCGCCCGTAGCGGCCGCGCAAGCCGCGCCGGCCGCCGCGGCCGCTACGGGGACCGCGCCGGAACGGACCCCGTGGTCCCTGCCCGGCGAGCCCGTTTCCGCCTGGACCATGCCTTCGGCCCCGAGCGCGTTCATGCGCGCCAACCTGCCGACCATAGAGACGAGGACCCTGGCGAACGGCGTGACGCTCATCGTGAAGAAGAACCCGGCCAACCGCGTATTCTCGATGAAGATAGCCTTCCGCGGGGGCTCCGCGATGACCGGCCCGGAGCGCGCCGGCATCGAGGCCATGACGCTGGCGATGCTAGCCCGCGGATCGACCGCCTACCCGTACGCCGCGCTGCAGCGCGCCCAGTACGAGCGCTCGAGCTCGATAGGCTACAGCGCCTCCAGCTACGACTGGGCCAGCTTCGACCTGAATACCATCGACAAGTACTGGGACGAGATGTTCGCCATCTACGCCGACTGCGCGCTCTCGCCCGCCTTCGACCCCGCGCAATTCGCGGTCGTCCAGAACGATTTCAAGGTCAGCATACAGAAGTCCTTGGCGGACCCGTATAATTTCGCCGTTACGCGGCTCCACGGCAAGATGTTCGCCGGGCATCCGTACGCGGCCGAATTCGGCGGCAGCGCGGAGTCGGTCGCCGCCATCACCCTCGACGACGTGAAGGCCTACTACCGCGACGCCATGAGCGCCGACAGGATGGTCGTCGTAGCCGTGGGTAATTTCGACGCGGACGCCCTGGCCGCCTCTCTGAACGCCACCGTCGGATCGATGCCGAGGAAGGGGATCGCCGTCCCCGCCGTCGAGCGCTTCGAGCCGAAGGAGGCCCTCTACCTCGAGCGCTTCGACAAGTCGAAGGGCGTCGCGTACGTCCGCGGCGACTTCCCCATCGCCGATCCGAGGAGCCCCGACTTCCCGACGCTCCAGCTCGCGTTCTCGATGCTCGACGAGCTCCTGTTCAGCATCGTCAGGACCGACCACGGCGCCTGCTACTCCGTCTGGTCCAAGGCCTTCGGCTTCGAGAGCGCCTACGGCTCGCTCGTCGTCTACAAGACGGACAGGCCCGGCGAGGCCAAGGGCTGGGTCGACGAGGCGATCGCGCTCCTGGCCTCCGGCAAGACGCTCAACGTCAAGGGCGGAGACGAGAAGTACGCGCCGATAGCCTCGACGATAGAGGCGTACAAGGCCAAGTACATCAACTCGTTCTTCGGTAGCCAGCAGACGAACGCGGAGACGGCCGCCCAGCTCGTCGCCGGCAGCGTCTATTTCGGGGACCACCTCGAGTACCTGCGCTTCATCGATAAGGTCAACGCTATACGTCCGGAGGACGTAGTGGCCGCGATCAAGGCCTACGTGGTCGACGCGCCCGTCAGCTGGATAGTGGTGGCGGACCAGGGCACGCTCTCGAAGGTCGACGCGACCCGGTTCGAGCGCTTCACCGGGACGGTGGAATAGCCTATGCTAGGTCCGCGAACTCGGCTCCGGCCGCGCGGGCCAGGTCGGAGGGCGAAAGGATCATCTGGAGCCCCCGAGCCCCGGCGCTGACGGAGACCGTCTCCCATAGGGAGGCGGTCTCGTCTATGAGGACGGGGATCGCCCTCTTGACGCCGACCGGCGAGCATCCGCCGCGGACGTAGCCCGTGAGCGGCTCGAGCTCTCGCAGGGGCAACGGTTCCACCGACTTATCGCCCGAGGCCTTCGCGGCCTTCTTGAGGTCTACCTCCGCCGAGCCTGGCACGACGCACAGGAAGGGGCCGGTGGACGAGCCGCGCACCGCTATGGTCTTGAACACCCTGTCTGGATCCAGGCCGAGCTTGGCCGCCGCCGAAGCGGCTGACAGGTCGTCGTCCGACCAGGCGTACTCGCGCGTCTCCACGGCTATCCCTAGCGACCGAACGATGCGGAGCGCGTTCGTCGTCATCGGTGGCGTTCCCTAGCGCTTGCGCCTGAAGACGCGGTAGTTGATGTTGGGGAAGATGTTATTGCGCTTCTCGAGCCGCGTGAGCCACTCCGTCCCGACGGTATTGGCGCACAGCATCTCGTAGATGCGGTTGAAGTTAGTGACGGCATCCTCGATCTGCTTCCGCGCGAAGGATCCCGACTTGCCGGCGCGCAATAGGAAGGGCCAATCCGACGCCTGGGCGAGCAGTACCTCGCGGGCCGCCTGGTTGAGCACGCGCTCCCGCAGGCCGCTCTCGTTGGGGAAGCGCTCGGCGAGCTCTATCATACGCTCAATCATCTTGAAGACGTGCCGATACACCCAATCGTTCGACTTCTCCATCCAGACGCCGCCGTACCCCCCGTCTCCCCAGGAGGCGTACTCGGGCACGGACTCGAAGTTATCGGGATACGAGCGACGGTACTCCGAGAGCGTGATGAAGCGCAGGCCGTCTACCCCTTGGGCCTTCCTGAATATCGATTCTATCCACTGAGGCCCCTCGAACCACCAATGCCCGAATAGCTCGGCGTCGTACGGGGCGACCATCAGGGGAGGCCGTCCGTCCATGTGCGCGGCCGCCGCCGTCGCCTGGCCTATCCTGTCGCGTATGAAGCGCTCGGCGTGCTCGGCGACGCGGCCCCTGGCCGCATCGGGGGAGTACGGTATCTTCTGGTCGCCCTTGCCCGTGATGGCCCAGTACTTGAAGCCCGTGAAGGTCCGTATCTGGTTCTGCTCTATATACGGCCCGACGTACTCGAGCGGTAGGTCGAAGCCTATATCGCGGTAGAAATCCCTGTACGCGGGATCGGCGGGGTAACCCTTGGTCTCCGACCAGACCGCGTCGGTCGCGGCGACGTCGCGGATGAAGGTCGTGAACCCGTTAGGGCACGACACCGGCGCGTACGAGCCCTGGCGCGGCGTGGGATCCCCGAGCAGGGCGCCCCTCGTCGAGACGACGCTATACTGCAGGCCGTAGGCGCTCAGGGTCTCCTCGACCCCGGGGTACCAGCCGAGCTGAGGCATCCAGAAACCGGAGGGCGAACGGCCGAAAGCGGCGCGGAACGATACGACCGCGGCCTCGACCTGCGCGGTCGTGGCTTCCGGGTAGTTCCTGTATATGGGCATGAAGGCGTTAGTGGCGCCGCTCGTCATCAGGTCGATACGGCCCTTCTTATAGTAGAAGTCCAGGGCGCCGAGTATATTGCCCCCGTACAAGACGGTGAAATCCTCGTAGTTCTTCCTATAGAGCTCGTAGTAGACCTCGGAGAGCGGGGCGAATACCGGGTTGCCCGAGCAGCGGGCCTTTTCCTTCTCGGCCAGCTCTAGCTGCGAAGACAGCCACGAGACGTATCGGGAACGGAGCAGAGAATCGCCGAGCATCGCCTCGAGAGTCGGGGAAAGCGCTAGGCTGATCTTCCAGGGGACCTTGTCCGCCTCGAGCCGCGCGAAAACCCGGAGAAGGGGGAGGTAGGTCTCGGAAATGGACTCGAAGAGCCAACGCTCCTCCAGGAACCTAGGGTAATCAGGCTGCCGTACGAACGGCAGGTGCGAATTTAATACCAGCGCTACTAATCCGCTTTCCACGAAAGCCCTCCGTTAGTCGTCAAAAGCGCCGAGGATGCGAGAAGGATGATGCTCGGGCGCCGGAACAATCTTTAGGCTCGCGAGGCCCGATAGCGCCGCGAGTTCGGCGGCGTCGGGATCGAGATCGGCGAGAGAATCGGACATCAAGGCCCTCGGGGTACGGATAACGGGAGAGTGAGCGAGCAGGCGCGCCTTGGCGCCTATCTTCGCGTATAGGTCGACGCGATAGGCCCTATCTTCCTCGGGAAGGTGCAGGTACCAGTGATCGTCCTCGTCGCCGACCACGACCTCGAAGGAGGCGGAAGTCTTCCCGTCGTAGCCCGGCTCCTTGATGACGCGTAGGAATAGGTGAGAATAGGCGTCGGAGGCGTGCAGCTCGTCGAAATCCTCGTCCTTGACGTCCCAGAATACGAAGGCCCACTCGGGGTCCCTGGCTATCACCTGCACGACGGTCTCGTTATACCGGCATTCTATGCACGGCGCGGCGTCGATCGAGGCGTCGATCTCGTCCAGCTCCGATCCGGAATACTTCTTTTCCTCGATATGAACGGCCGCGTCGCCCGCCGACTTGCGCTCGGCGCTATCCTCCTCTATCGCCTCGAGGAGGGCTTCGACTACGAAGACGCGTTCCAGGGCCGGCGGCAGGTCGAGCCCCATCTTATCCGCGAGGGCGTAGAGGGCTTCAATCGATAATCCGTTCAAGCGTTCGACGTTCACCGGGGCATCATCCGAGAAATCGCGTCGCCGTGTCAAGCCGTATCATTATAATCCCGCGTCCCGCGGTCAATCCCCGTCGCGCGGGGCGTCTTCCGGGCCGCCTCGGGTAGCTTGGTCGCCCGAGCCGGACGGGGCCTTCCTTCTTCGCCTACGCCTAGGCCGCTTAGGCTTCTGCTTTGGATCGGGAGCCTTGAAGACAGCGCGGACCGCGGCTTCCACTTCTACGCGAGGCATGGTAAGCGGAGCGAGGAAATCGCGGGCGGCCTCCAGGGCGTTCTTGAACGAGGCCTGCACGTCCTCTTCCGGAATCGCCTGGGCGGCCGCGACGGCGTCCTTGACTATGAACGAGAGCAGGGCGCCGAGCGTCTTGTCGCCGGTCTCGGCTACGTAGGCGTCGAGATCGGACAGGGCGGCCCTCATCGAAGGGGCTGTGGGGCCGGAGAGCCTGGCCTCGACGCCGGGGAGGATCGGTGAGAGGAGGCCGAATCTCCTGAGCGAGTCGATTATCTTCCCCGCGTTGCCCGAATAGAGTATCTTCGTCGCCTCCTCGCCGAGCCTGCTTACCGAGGCGCCCGCTAGCAGCGGGGCGTGCCGCTTTATAGCCATCCGCGTCATGAACGGGATGGTAAAGCCCGTGGCCTCGGCGTATTTTACCGCCCGGATCATCCGAACCGGGTCCTCGGCGAAGATAGTCTTGAGCGGTATCACGGGGACGATGCGCCCGGCCCGCATATCCTTGAGCCCGCCGACGTAATCGACCAGCTTCCTCTCCAGAGGGTCGAAATAGAGGGCGTTCATGGTGAAATCGCGACGCCTGGCGTCCTCGTCGATGGTACCGTAGGTATTGCCGACGGTGCCGTTCGCGATGGACCTGAAGGTCGAGACCTCGTAGATGCGAGGTCCCATGTAGACGTGGACCAGCCTGAAGCGCTTCCCAATGATGCGGCTGCGATAGAACAGCTTCTTGATACGGGGCGGCTCGGCGTCGGTGACTATGTCGTAATCCTTAGGCGAGCGACCGAGTATGAGGTCGCGAACGGCTCCGCCGACGATATACGCGGAATGACCTCCGCTCCTCAGGCGTTCAACTATCCTGACTGCGTCCGGGTCGACGGCGGACGGCTCGATGCCGTGCTCGCGTTCGGTATAGACTATGGCTTTCTTGACCGGCTTGCCATCCGGTCCGTTCTGATATCGTACGAGCAATTTTTCCCCTGAACTAGAGATAGGGATCGTTTAGCGCCCTCGTCATACGAAGGCATGCGGACGGTTAACTATACTCCCTCCCCGGCCTCTCTGGTCAAGGCCGGGGAGAAGGAGCGACGCGATCATCGAATACGCGCTCCGGATCAGGCTCGGGCGTCGAGCCAGGCTATGACGTCCGAACCGGCCTCGTCCCTGCACGTATCGTTCAGGACCTCGTGCCTTCCGTCCGGATAGAGCTTCTTGCCTACGTCCGCGACGCCAAGGGAGCGATATCGCTCGAATAGCTTGTCGAAGGTCCCGGGGGCGGCCCCTACGGGATCCTTGGCGCCGGCTATCATGTAGATGGGAAGATCCTTAGGGATAGCGGCGGCGGTCGCGGGAGCGTGTATCCAGGATAGCCCCCCGAGCAGGTCCCGGAAGAACCCGTAGCTGCAGAGGAACCCGCAGAAGGGGTCGGAAACGTACTTATCTACCTCGGCGGGGTCTCGGGACAGCCAATCGAAGTCGGTCCTGGCGGGCTGGAAGGCGTTATTAAAGGAGCCGAAGCTCATGGAATTCATCAGCGGCGCCTTGGCGCGCTGCCCCTTGAACGCGCAGCCCAGGGCGGCGACTACCCTGCCCGCCTTGACCGCGGCTCCGCCGTCGCCGGCCGTTCCGCAGAGCACGCAACCTGCGAGATCGGCGCCGTATAGCGATATGAAGCCCTGAGACAGGAAGGATCCCCATGAATGCCCGAAGAGGAACAGTTTCTTTCCTGGGCGCTCTCCGTGAATCCTGACCGAGAGGCCGCGGAGATCCTCGACGACCCGCCTGAAGCCGTCGGAGTCCGCGAGCCATCCCAGCTCGCCTTCCGCGGCGGTCTTCCCGTGGCCCCTATGGTCGGGAGCCCAAACCTCGTACCCCGCGCCCGTCAGCGCCTCCGCGAACCGGGCGTACCTAGCGGCGTGCTCGGCCATGCCGTGGGCGATGAGCACGCAAGCCTTGGGCTCGGCCCGGGGGCTCCAGTGATAGACGTGAACACTCTTGCCGTCGTCCGCTATTAATGAGAATTCTTCGGTTTTCATTATGAAAGTATACACCCGCTTGAACCGCTGCGCAAACGAGATCGTCGGAACCACGGGCGGCGAACCCCGGGCGCCGAGCTCCGGGCGGAGGCAATTTCGAATCGTAGAAATAGAGCTCAAGGAAACGCCCGGGCGTGCCGATGATTGAAGAGGAGATGGGTTATCGATACGGCGGAGGCCTCTAGGCCTTCCCCGTCGCGCCCTACTCTACGATCATCGGCTTGGGCACGGATAACTTAAGCGCGTTCCGACAGGCGGAACGCGTCGAGGGAGTCGCCGATAGGCGAGAGGAGGATCATAGGGCGACGCCGGCTAAGACGGAGATCGAATCGCGGGACAAGGATGCCCCGCTTCTAGACTCAAGGAGGAAGTCATGATCATCAACCACAACATCAGCGCTATGTACGCCAACCGCCAGCTCGGCGTCAACGGTCTTTCCGTGGACAAGAGCATGGAGAAGCTCGCCTCGGGCCTGCGCGTGAACCGCGCCGGGGACGACGCGTCGGGCCTCGCGGTCTCGGAGAAGATGCGTTCCCAGATCCGCGGCCTGAATCAGGCCTCGAAGAACGCCGCGAACGGCGTATCGTTCATCCAGACCACCGAGGGCTACCTCCAGGAGAGCCAGGATATACTCCAGAGGCTCAGGGAGCTCTCTATCCAGGCCGCCAACGGAATCTACACCGCGGAAGACCGCATGCAGATCCAGGTCGAGGTCTCCCAGCTCGTCGACGAGATAGACCGCATCGCCAGCCACGCTCAGTTCAACGGGATGAACCTCCTGACCGGGCGATACGCCCGCGAGGACGGCGAGAACCTCATCACCGGTTCGATGTGGTTCCACATCGGCGCCAACATGGACCAGCGCGAGCGCGTGTACATAGGCACGATGACCGCCAAGGGACTAGGCGTCAAGCAGATCGGTAGCGAGGAGATCGTGTCGCTGGCCTCCCCGGACGGCGCGAACAGGACCATCGGGGTCCTCGACGAGGCCCTGAAGAAGGTCAATAAGCAGCGAGCCGACCTCGGCGCCTACCAGAACAGGCTAGAGCACGCGGTCCGCGGCATAGATATCGGCGCTGAGAACCTCCAGGCCGCCGAGAGCCGCATCCGCGATACCGACATGGCGTCCGAGATGGTCCGGTACACCAAGGACAGGATCCTGGTCCAGGCCTCCAGCGCAATGCTCGCCCAGGCCAACCAGAAAACCGCGTCCGTCTTGCAGTTGCTCCAGTAAGGGGTTATACTCTTAATCGATCGGGCGGCGGGCCCTCAAGGCTCGCCGCCGCAGGTCGTTCTTTGACAAATACCCTCGTGCGTATGCCGGCGGAGACGCCAGCCCCCTAGCGGGGACTGGTATCCCCGCCGTATGGGGCACGAACGGACGGGAACGGGCGCGAGAACACGAACTCCCGGCCCCAACGCCATACGCGCGGGACGCGCGGCAAGGAATGCCGCGCAGTGAGTCCTGCAAGGAGGGTCATATGATAATTAACCACAACATGAGCGCAATGTACGCCAACAGAGCGTTGGGCGTTACGCAAACCGAGCTCAACAAGAATATGGAGAAGCTCGCTTCCGGCCAGCGCATCAACCGCGCCGGGGACGACGCTTCGGGCCTCGCGGTCTCCGAGAAGCTGCGCGGACAGATCCGCGGCCTGGGACAGGCTCAGCGTAATATCGAGAACGGCGTGTCCTTCATCCAGACCACCGAGGGCTACCTCCAGGAGACGCAGGACATCCTGCACCGAGTACGCGAGCTGGCCGTACAGTCGGCCAACGGCATCTACACCGCCGAGGACCGCATGCAGATCCAGGTCGAGGTTTCCCAGCTCGTCGACGAGGTGAACCGCATCGCCAGCCACGCCCAGTTCAACGGCATGAACATCCTGACCGGACGCTTCTCCAAGGAAGGCGGCCAGATCATGCAGCTGCAGGTCGGCGCCAACATGGACCAGAACGAGCGGCTCTTCATCGGTACGATGACGGCTCAGGCTCTCGGCCTCCAGGGCGCGCAGGGCACCGCGGAGATGATCTCCATATCCACGCCGGATAGCGCCAACCAGGCTATCGGCAATCTCGACGCCGCGCTGAAGTCGGTATCGAAGCAGCGCGCCGACCTCGGCGCCTACCAGAACCGCTTCGAGATGGCCTCCAAGGGCGTCGCTATAGCCGCCGAGAATCTACAGGCCGCCGAGAGCCGCATCCGCGACACCGACATGGCCTCGCAGATGGTCGATTACGTAAAGAACCAGATCCTGACGCAGGCCGGCGGAGCTATGCTCGCCCAGGCCAACACCAGGACCCAGTCGGTCATGCAGCTGTTGGGTTAATGAAACCGTTCTGCGATTCGTAGCGGAGAGCTTCCTGGACGTCGTCTTTCCGCGACGGGTTTCTATGCGACAGGAGGGGAGGGATCGCGCCCTCTCCCCTTCACTTTACTAGTTAGGCCGCGCAGTCGCGACGCCAGCGCGTCCCGGCGACGCGGTCGTTCCGATAGGAGGAACGTATGTCGATCGACGTTTCTGCCGTTAGCGCGCTTCCCGGCGCGCTTTCAGCCAAGCCGCAGGATATCGCGCCCCAACGCGCGCAGCGCGTCGACGTGATGAGGACGGAACCGCCCGTGTCGATGGACGCCATCCTCGGAGAACTCGTCGACGTGAGCGCCGCCTTCAACAAGAGGCTATCGTTCAGCATCAACGAGAAGCTCGACCAAGTCGTCGTCAAGGTAATCGATACCGACACCGATAAGGTTATTAGGGAAATTCCGCCCACCGAGCTCCAGCACGTCCATGAGCGTATCAAGGAGGTACTCGGCATCCTGTTCGACGAGAGGGCGTGACCCGGAAGGAAGGCCTCTAGGCCCTATGTCGGACATCAGCATCCCAGGCGTCTCGAGCAAGTACCAGACTCAGAAACTCGTCGAGGACCTCATGAAGGTCGAGCGCATACCCGTTACGCGCGCCGAGGAGCGGCTGAAGCAGATCCAGCTCCAGAAGACGACCTGGCTAGACCTCAATCGCCGCCTATCGTCCCTAAGGGAAAGCTCGCGGTCCCTTTTCTCGTTCCAGAATCCCTTCAACGAGCGTAGCGCGACGTCGAGCGACGAGTCCGTCCTTACCGGTACCGCCACGAGGGAAGCGATAGAGGAAACCAAGGCCTTTACCGTAAAGCGTATCGCCTCGGCGGACCGTTTCATGTCCGATCCTATCGCCGCCGATATGAGGGTCTCTTCAGGCAACTACACGCTCACCGTCGGGGAATCGTCCGTAAAGCTATCGTTCGGCGGGGGCTCCCTCAAGGAATTCGTCGACGCCCTCAACCGGAAGGGCGGAGAGACGGTACGCGCGCAGCTTATATCTGTCCGCTCCGACTCCCGGGTACTCGTCGTGGAATCGCTAAGGACCGGCGAGAAGAACCGGCTCGCCTTCGCGGGCGACGCGGAGGGATTGGCGCTTTCCGTCGGGCTGGTGGAGAGGGCGAGCTCCTCGAGGAAGGACCTGCCGGCCGACGCGCCCAGCCGGTTCGAGAAGCCCCTGGACCCGGCCAAGGCCTTCGTAAAGGACGGGGCGCTCTACGTCGCCCCCGGGGCCGAGGCGGCCTTGAGGCTTCCGTCGCCCTCCCCCTCCTCCGGGCTAGTACTGGAGCTCGAGCTCGAGCTGGCCGATCGCGCCGCCGGCGCCTCAGCGGAGGAAGGCCCTCCGCCGGGTCCGGCCATCCCGCCGACCGGTACGATGGAATACGAGGGCATACGCATAGAGAGCGCGCCGTCGGAGGCTTCCCTACCCGCCTGGGTCCCGCCGCCCGTGCCTCCCAGGAAAGACGATCTCGCACCGCTCTACCTCATCGACGGCTCTGGCCGGCCGATTCCCCTGCCCGCCGTCGCGCCTGGAAACGGATTCAAGACAATAACGGTGCCGCTCGAGGCGTACCTCGACTCGTTCGCCGGGCTAGGCGTCAGGAACGGCAATACCGACAGGGACGTGAGGGTCAAGTCGGCCCGCGTTTTCGACCCGACCGAGACGGCGGGTTTCAGGCCCAAGAATCCAGTGCAGACGGCCGGCGACGCAGTCGTCTCCATGGACGGCATCGAGATACGGCGCCCCGAAAACGCCATTTCCGACCTGGTGCCGGGGCTCACCGTCAACCTATGGCAGCCGTCGGAAGAGGCCGTCAGGCTCAAGATCGAGCCCAACCGGGAACTGGTCAAGGATTCCCTGATAGAGCTCGTCGGCAACTATAATAGGCTGATGGCCGAGCTTAATATACTGGCTAGGAATGACGAGAAGATACTCTCCGAGATTTCCTATTTCACCGACGACGAGAAGAAGAGATACGAGGAGCGCCTCGGGCTATTCCAGGGCGACACCACCCTTTCCCAGCTCAGGACGGTCCTCCAAAGAACGATGATGGACGCCTACCCTACGGGCGGCGGGTCGGACCAGCTCGCGGCATTCGGCATCTCGACCGATTCCAGGCGGGGGGGCTCCTACGACGCCTCGCGGCTGCGCGGATATATAGAGATAGACGAGTCGGCCCTCGACAAGGCCCTCCTCGAGAGCTTCCCCCGAGTAAAGGACCTGTTCGGCTTCGATACCGACGGCGACCTGCTTATTGATTCCGGGGCCGCGTTCAGGCTCGATACCATGATGAAGGCCTACGTGGAGACCGGCGGGATAGTCTCGATACGCACGAGGACCCTCGACGACCAGGAAACCAGGCAGAAGAAGGAAATCGATACCTTGGAGACCCAGCTCGTCCGCAAGGAGGCCGACTTGAAGCGGAAGTACGGCCTCATGGAGAGCGCGCTGGGGCAGATGGAGAAGTCGTCCAGCGCCTGGGACAATTTCAATAGCGGGCAAAGCAAGTAGCGCGTAGCGCGAGGAGCGTATGATGGTTTTTACGTTGAACGGAACGGCGGCCTCGGTCGAGCTAGAGGGCCGTACGATAGGCGATATTCTCGCGGAGCTCGACGAGCGAGCGGAGGCCATGGGCTCGATAATCGTCGAGGTCGCGATAAACGGCGCGCCGCTCAGCCCCGACGAGCTGGCCGAGGCCTCGAACGGCGACGCCTCCGGCGAGGGTACCGTCGGCCTCGTCGCCGAGCCCGCGGCCGACCTCAAGGCCCGCGGGCTGGAGACGCTCCTCGAGCTGGTGGGCGCTGCGGCCGAGGCCGCGGGCTCCGGCGACGCGGATGCCGTACTGGCGGCGAGCGACGCCTGGGCCGCCTATAGGCGGTCGTTCGGGGGGCTGTTCTCCGCGGAAGAGGCTTCGTTCGTCGACGCCTTCGGGGAACGCCTCTCGGGAGGCCGCCCGGAGGCGGACTTGGCGCAGCTGGCCGAGAGCCTCTCGGCGTTCTTCGGCGAGCGCCTCGCGGAGCTACGCGATCCGGCGGCGGCCATGGAGGCGGCGGCCCGCGTCTTCGACGCCATCAAGGACGACCTTTCCGAGGTCCCCGTGCGCCTGCAGACGGGCAAGGACGCCGCGGCGATGCGGACCATGGTCGTCGCCGTGGAGCTTATCAACAAGACTGTCAGGATCATGCCGGAATTCATCAGGACCGCCTCCGGACTGCCGCTCGAGGTCGACGGGGTCGCCATGCCCGAGTTCTACGGCCAGCTCAACGAGGTCTTAAGGGAGCTCGCCCAGGCCTTCGAGAGCAAGGACGGCGTCCTCATAGGGGACATCGCTGAGTACGAGATACGCCCGAGGCTCGACTCGTTCTATTCCGCCGTCAGGGCGGCGGCGGGCGCGCCGTGACCTCGCCGTCGGACTCGCGCTACCTGCTCGCGCAGATCACCTACTGGAAAGAGACGGACCCCGCCGATACGAGGAATTTCCTCCTGATCGTCGGCGGCATCATCCTCTTCTCCGTGGCCTATTCGCTCATCAAGCGCATCTCCTCGGGCAAGGGCCTATCCTTAGGGCCGAAGCCGTCTCAGGGATTCAGCCGCAGCGCCTTCAGGCGCAGGGCCGAGGACTTCGGCTTCTCCACCGGGGAGGCCGAATTCCTGGAGTACTACGCGAGGAAGCTGGGAGCGACGAGCCCTCAGGCGGTATTCGGCGGGAAGTCGCAGCTGGACGCCTTCATACGCAGCGCGTTCAAGTATATCGAGCGCCACGCCGACACCGAGGAGCTAGCCGAGGAGCAGAAGCACCGGCTCTTCATCATCCGCGAGGCGCTCGGGGCCAGGACCAACTCCGGCGCGTCGCCGCGATCGTCGCGGCAGCTCAAGCCCAAGACGCCGCTCTCGATCGTGACCGCCAAGGAATCGCACTACTCCACCATCCTCGTCGTGAACGAGACCAAGGCGATGTACCTCGAGCCGGCCCTTGACGCTTTCGGGGCGCCCATACGCATACCGTTCGGCGCCCGCCTTACGCTCTATTTCTATTCCGGCAACCACGTCGGCTATAGCTTCCAGTCGCGCTCCCGCGGCATGGTCGACATAGACGGGAAGAAATTCCTGTCCATCTCCCATAGCGACAAGATAAAGCCGCTCCCGGCGAGGCGGCACCAGCGTAGCGAGGTCCGCATCTCCGGCCGCTTCTATCTGGTGCACGTGCGCGCGGCGCGTGACAAGGGCAAGGTCGTGAAGACGGTACAGGTCGAGCGCGCGGCCGTCGCGGGGATCATCATCGACCTTTCGGGCGGGGGGCTTTCCATGCAGACGATGAGCCCGGCCAACGTCGGCGAATTCGTGAAGGTGGAATTCGACCTGGGATCCGGATCAAGGTCGGCCTACGCCTCGGTGGTCAGGGTAAGCAAGACGAGGACGGGAGCGCTGATGCACATGAAATTCGTCAAGGCCTCCAGGAAGACCGTCAACGAGATACGCGCCGTGGTCTACGGCTACGATTGACGGCACGGGCCTTACTTGACCGCGCGCGGCTCGGCACATACAATTTAGCCCATGAAGATAGTCGACCTCACCAATATTCTGCGTAAAGAGACGCACATCTATTACCGTAGGGAATTCAAGGCGGACGCCGTCATAGAGATAATGCAGCAGACGAAGAGCGTCCCGGTGGAATTCGTGCTCGAGCACAAGCCTACGGGGAACGTCGACGTCAGCGCAACGATAATAGACGACCTCGATTACCCGGTCATGCCTATAGTCGCGATGCTCAAGACCCATATCGCCGAGCTGGACAAGCGCGGGGCCCTCCCCTGATCCTCGTGGCCTGTCCCGACGTCGCGTCTACCGAGGCTCTCGGCGAGCGGATCGGCAGGGCGGCCGTGGCCCGGACGGTGATTGCGTTCCGAGGCGGCCTGGGCGCGGGCAAGACGGCCATGTGCCGCGGCATAGCCAGGGGGCTCGGCGTCGCGGAGCCTGTGACGAGCCCTACCTATACGCTCATAAACGAGTACTCGGGCGCCCTGCCCTTCTATCATTTCGACGCGTACCGCCTCTCGTCGGCGGAGGAGCTTAATCAGCTGGACGCGTCGCGCTATTTCTACGGCGACGGCGTCTGCGCCGTCGAGTGGAGCGAGCGCGTCTCCGAGGCGATACCCGATAGCGCCGTCGTCGTCGAGCTCATCCCCGAGGACGACGGGTCGAGGACCGTACGGATACAGGGTTCGCCTATCGAGGAGGCCCTGTCGTGAACGTCCTCGCGGTCGATTGCTCCGGGGACATCCTCTCCGTCGGGGTGGGGCGCGGGCTGGGATCCGGCGGCCGGGGCCCCGCCTCGCCTAAGCATCCGTACCGGGAGGAGTCCGGCCACGGCCACGCCGCGGGCCCCGCCTTCATAGGCGTATCGATAGACGCGGGCTTCCGTCACGCGGAGCGGGTGATGAGCGCCATAGAATACTGCGTAGCCGAGGCGGGCCTCGCGCCTTCCGACCTTGACCTCCTCGCCTGCTCCGGGGGCCCGGGATCGTTCACCGGCCTGCGCATAGGCATGGCCACCGTCAAGGGCCTGTCGCTCGGGCTCAATAAGCCGTTCGTGACGGTTCCCACGCTCGACGCGATGGCGGCCGATTGGGAAGGCGCGGCGCGAGTCGTAGTGCCGGTGATAGACGCTAAGCGTTCCCGTTTCTATTTCGCCGCCTACGACGGCGGCAGGCTCGTGGCAGGGCCCTTCGACGACGGGCTCGAGCGGATCATCGCCGTGACGCAAGGCTATCCGGAGGTGCTGTTCGTCGGGCCGGACGCCGATATGCTCGAGCCTACGGCGTCCGAGCGCTCCGGCTATAGGATAGCCCGCGAGCGGCGGCGCTCCTCGGCCGGCGCCATGACGAGGCTGGCGGTCGATATCCTGGAGCGTTCCGGGCCGTGCGCCTCGAGCGCGGGGCTCTTCTATATCAGGCCTAGCGACGCCGAGGAAACGGCCCTCTCGGCGGCGGCGAAGGACGCCGGCCAATGATAGACGACGGGCCGTACGAGGTAGAGCCGCTCGAGGAGCTGGAAGCGCTCGAAACGGCCGACGCGGCGGCGGCCGAATCCTCGCTATCCGCCGGATCGCTGGAGCTCGCGGGCTTCGCCGCCGGCCACGCTTCCGAGCCCGTCAAGGACCTCGTCTCGTCCTACTCCATAGTCCCTATACCCATCGCCATCCTGGACTCGTCGCTCGAGTTCCTCTACAAGAACGATCCGTTCAAGCGCTTGCTGGCCTCGTTCAGGGCCGCGAGGGAGCCGACCCTGCTAGGGGCCATAGGTCGCTTCATCGATGCCGAGACGGCGCGCTCGCTGTACGTAGGGCTTAAGGATCCTAAGCGAGGCCATAGCTGGAGCGGCACTATCAGGCTGAAGTCGAAGGACTCGAGCAGCGTGCTCGCCAAGACGACCATCATGCCCTTCAAGCCCGAGGGATCTGCCGGCCAGGAGCCACAAGCCTGGGTCGCGTTCTTCGATGACGTCACGGAGGAACGCAACGGCTTCCTGCGCGGCCTCTTCTCGAGCCTGCTCGAGGCCTCGAAGCTGAAGGACAACGATACGGGGAAACATATCGAGCGCGTCAACCTCTATACGGAGCTGCTCGCCAGGGAGCTATACCGGCTCGGGAACTGGCCGGACGTCGACGTGGACTTCGTAGAGAACATCGGTTTCCTCGCCGCCATGCACGACGTAGGCAAGATAGGCACCCCGGACGATATCCTGAACAAGAAAGGCCCTCTGGACGAGTTCGAGTGGAGCATCATGAAGGAGCATACCATTAACGGCGCCTTCATCCTCTCGAGCTACCCCAATCCCATGGCCAAGCAGATCGCTCAGTCACACCATGAGTGGTGGAACGGCACCGGATACCCGTACAACCTGGTAGGCGACATGATTCCTCTGCCCGCGCGCATCGTGGCCCTGGCGGACGTCTACGACGCCCTGCGCATGCGGCGCAGCTACAAGGCGCCGTTCGACCACGGGAGGGCGTCGCTCCTGATCGCGTCCGATAGCGGCACCCACTTCGACCCTTCGCTCGTAGAGATATTCAAGTCCATAGGCGGCGAATTCGCCGCCATCTACGATTCCAACGCCGACGAACCCTCGGCCTAGCTGGCTCCTCGGAGCGCTCGGGCTAGCGAGCTACCTTCCCGAAGACTCCCATTCGGATACGAAACTCTCGTACGCGTCGAGCGTCGCCTGCATGACTATGTCCTGGAGCTCGCCTCTTCCCACCCAATTATTTCCGTCCTGGACGTAGAGGTGCTTCAGCACTCCCTTGGCGCCGTCGAGCGTGAACTCCGTATCCTCGGCTCTCCTCCTGCGGAGGCTCGCCAAGGTAGTGGAGTACGACTCGTCGTAGGCTGAATCCTTCCAAGCGGTCGATGCCATCCGTTCCTCCGGCTTCCCTGGACTTGTATGGGCTAGTAAAGAGAAAAGGCCGCCCGTACGGGCGGCCTTTCATTATAGCGGCGGGGGGGATTGAACCCTCGACACAACGGATATGAGCCGTTTGCTCTGCCAACTGAGCTACGCCGCCATTCCTGACGCCCGGACTTTATACAGAAAGGAGCGTCTTTTGTCAACCGCCGTCGCTCGCCGAGGCGTCTCGGGCCGCCGCGGTCGCCTTCCTGTTGCGCTCGGCCAGTATGGCCAGGCCGTCCAAGGCGAGGTTGGGCCGGAAGTCGCGGTAGCCGGCCGCCTCCATGAGCGCCCTTCCCGCCTCGTCCCCGGTACCGATTACCGTAGTATCCTCGCCTATCTCGACGACCATGGCGTCGACGACGGCCCGTATCAGGCCTCCGTAACCGAGCAGGATGCCCGATTGCACGGCCCCGGCGGTATTCTTACCGATAGCCCGCTTAGGGCGCTCCAGCCTGACGTCCGGGATCTGCGCGGCCGCCGACCGGAGCGCGCGCACGGCCGTCTCGAGGCCGGGCGCGATCGACGCCCCCAGCAAGCCGCCCGAGGAATCGATCGCCGACATGACGAGGGCCGCGCCGAAATCCACGACTATGACCGCCCCCTCCCGTTCCGACCTCGCGGCGACGGCGGAGCACACGATGTCGCTCCCCAACTCCGACGGGTTATCGGTACGTATCTTGACGCCGGTCCTGGTCCCCGGGCCGACTATCGAAGGCTCGATGCCGAAGCTCGACGAGACGGCCTGGACGACGCGGGGGGTAAGCGCCGGCACGACGCTCGAAACCCAGGCCTCGTCGAGGCCGAGCTCGCCGCCGAAGCCGGCGCGCTTGGCGCAGGCCTCGAGCAATATGCCCAGCTCGTCCGCGCTCCTGTCGACGCCTAGCCGCACGACGGCCGACCATTCGCCGCGATCCCTGAACCCGGCTACGATGCCCGAGTTCCGTACGTCGAGCGCGAGCAGCACGGCCTTAGCCCTTCTCTCCGGCTAGGCGGGAACGCCCCCTGGCGCCCTCGATGCCCTTCCAGGCGCTCACGACCGAGCTCGTGAACACCGCTGCGGCGGCCGCCTCCACGAGGCCGTTAGACAGGGCCAGGGAGGCCAGTATGGCAGGCAGGGCGCCCGCCTCGACGCCGAACGCGCCCGAGAGCTGCTCCGAGGCGGTCAGGCCAAGGGCGAGCAGCACGAGGACCGTATTGACTATGCTGCCTACGGCCCCGGCGAACCCGGCCGCGAGCGGCGTCATCTTGCCCCGGAACAGCTTATAGGCGGCCCAGGCCGCCAGGCCTATGAGCAGGCGAGGCAGTATCGAGACGAGAGGATTGGCGAACAGGGGATCCAAGGGCCCTACGGGCGCCGTCGCGGCCTTGAGGAGGCTCGTAACGCCGAATACGAGGCCGACGACCGTCCCGGCGACCGGGCCTTCCAGCACCGCGGCGACTATTACCGGTATGTGCATGATGGTCAGCGACGCGCCGCCGAACCACGGCAGGTATCCTAGCGGCGTTATGGCCATGACGGCCGACACCGCGCCTAGCGCGCCCGATACCACTACGCGCCGCACGTTCGTTCTTTCCATAGGTTCCTCCAGGCTCCGGTACGCGCCTCCCGAGGGCGGTCGCGTCCGAGCGAGTATTCTAGGCCCGGGCCAGGCCCGGGCCGATCTACCGTATAGACGCGGCTCCAGCCGCCATCGCACCAGACGCCATCGCTCCCGCCGCGATAGCTCCCGCGGCGAAGGCGAGGGCCGAGACCTTGGCGAACACGTCAGCGGCCCCTCCGGCCGTCTCCGCGTAGCGCGTAGCCTCCCCGACGCCGTAGCAGCGAGCCTCCATAGCCTCCGCGAGGGCCTCCGCCCGCTCCAAGGCCCGTACGGTCACCGGCACGACGAGCGGCAGGTAGGCCTTCGCCTTGCGCAACGGGTTCCTCGTCCCGGAGCCGAAATCGGCGCCCCTAGCGGCCTGGGCCTTGACTACCGACTCGAATTCGCCGGCGACGATGGGTATGAACCTGAAGGCGACGGCGATAGTAAGCGCGAAGGCTCGCGCCGGGAAGCCTATACGCTCGAGCGGCTTGAAGAAGTCCTCGACGCCGCGGGCCGTATCCCCCTCGCTCGTCACGGAGGTGAACAAGCCTATAGCCGTCATGATGGCCGCGAATCGAAGCGCCATCAGAGCGACCGCGACGGCTTCCCTGGAGCTCAGGGATACGGGCCCCAGGCTCACGAGCACCCGGCTCGCGTCACCGGGCCACGAGAAGAGCACCTGGAAGGCCGCGGCTATGGTGAGGAAAGGAAGCACCGGAGTGAAGCCGCGGAGGAGGAAGGATGCCCTGACCCGCGCTAGCCTCGCGAAGGCGAGCGGGGCCGCGAAGGATGCGCCTACGACTATCGCCGACCTTGACGCGCTAGCGGCTATAACCACGACGGCGAGCCATAGATACTTCGTAGCCGGGGCCAGCCTATGCACCGGCGAGTCTGACTCAACGTACCTGCCGATCGACACGTGCTTCCAGAATTCGAGGCCCCTCATGGTGCTATCCCCCGCGAGGCGCCGAGTGCCAGCTCGTAGCGGAACGGCCGCCCTATACCCCAGGACTCGTCCCAGGCCTCTCCGAATATATACTCGGGAGGCCCGAAAGCCGCGAGCGAGCCGCCTTTCATGACCGCCACCAGATCGGCGTCGGCCGCCTCGTCCATGGAATGCGTCGACATCACCACGGTACGGCGCTTGCCGCCCGGCTCCCCCGGCTCCCCCGGCTCCCCCGGCTCGGAGAAGGCGCGGATCACGGATAGCATCTCCGCCTTCGAGGCCGGGTCGAGGGCGGAGGTCGGCTCGTCGAGCAGGAGGGCGTCCGGATCGAGCGAGAGTATTGACGCTATGGCCAGGCGGCGTTTCATCCCGCCCGAGAGCGATCGCGTCGGGGCGTCGCGGAACTCCCCGTACGGGAGCCCGGCCGAGTCCATCGCAAGGCGGACCCTGTCGACTAGGGCCCGCCCCGATAGCCCCTGGTTCCTCGGGCCGAAGGCGGCCTCGTCCCCCGCGTAGGTCTCGAAGATGGCGGTCTCCGGGCGCTGGACGGCGAGCGGCGCGCGCATCCGGACTGCCCTAAGGTCGGCCCTCGCGTCCGAGGTATCGACGCCGAGCGATCGGACGGCCCCGGAATCCGGCAGGGCCAGTCCGTCGAGCAGCTGAAGCAGGCTCGACTTGCCCGACCCCGTCGCGCCGACGAGCGCCACGACCGAGCCCTCGGGTACCGTCAGGTTCGCGCCGTCGACCGCGAGCCGTTCGCTCTCGGTGCCTTTCTGATAGCTCATGGAGGCCGACTCCAGGCGGAACGCTATGCCCGGCGAGGGCGGGGTCCTCTTCGAGGCGGACAGCCTCGCGCCGGCGCCGAGGCCCGCGGCCGCCGCCCGGAGCCCGAGGGACTCGGCGTCCTCGCCTATCGCCGG
>Ga0180008_1000439_pt1 | contig 35999 bp, 31 predicted proteins | sample MM_PW_MetaG_FD_121121 | JGI IMG/M metagenome (GOLD analysis project Ga0180008, IMG submission 121121) | Groundwater microbial communities from the Aspo Hard Rock Laboratory (HRL) deep subsurface site, Sweden - MM_PW_MetaG | ecosystem: Environmental > Aquatic > Deep subsurface > Groundwater... | reverse complement strand
CTGGTAATTAAAAAGGCGATATCGCCTGTTAATTCAGGATTTGTAGCCAGAAAACGCTCTGTTGCCACCACCATAGCAGCCAGACTGCCTTTCATATCGGCTGTGCCGCGGCCGTAGAGCATGCCATCACGAATTTCTGGTTCAAAAGGTGGGCTGGTCCACTGCTCCAGCGGACCAGTAGGCACTACATCGGTATGACCGGCAAAACAAAATAAAGGTTTGCCCTGGCCTCTGCGTGCCCATAAATTTAAGGTGTCTTCAAAAAACATCGACTCAATAGTAAAACCCAAAGCTTCAAGGCGTTTCGCCATCAGCTGCTGGCAACCGGCATCTTCAGGCGTCACCGACTGGCGGCTGATTAAATCTTTGGTCAGGTCAAGTACGGCTGTGCTCATGCGGATAGTCCAAATAAAGTCTGATACTGTTGTTCTGAAAAACCAAGGTGGTATTTGCCATTGTGCTCAAGTACAGGTCTTTTGATCATCGCAGGTTGAGCCAGCATCAGTTGTGCGGCTTTTTCTGCGGTCATGTCTTGTTTGTCTGCATCCGGCAAAGCTCTGTAGGTTGTACCTTTGGTGTTGAGCAATTCTTGCCAGCTCAGCTGCTGCATAAATTCTGCTAAGAGTTCAGCGCTGATACCGTCCTGACGATAATCAATATACTGATGGGGCAGTTGCTGTTGTTCCAGCCATTTGCGGGCTTTTTTTATCGTGTCACAATTTTTAATGCCATAAATGCGGGTCATAAAGCCATAAATCCTAAGCGCTAACCAATTGAATAGCCAACAAGTCATCCTGTAGCGCCTGATGATAACCTGCACGGCAATGAATACTATGAATTTTGGGGTGAGGGGCAATACGTAAAAATAATCCAAAGCTTTGGCCAGGCTGACTTAGTAGCGCTTTATCGTAATGCAACAACTCTTGCCCTGCCTGTACATTGGTCTGTTCACTGACCAGCCAGTGGAAACCCACACCATGTTTATCCTGACAATACAGCGGAAAATCCAGTACCAGTTTCAAACCACTGGAATGACTGAACTGAATGGACTGGCCCGTTTGATTTTTCCGGCTAAACACACCGCTAAAGGGGCTGTATAAGGTTGTGCCCCGTAATTCAAGCCACAGCCCGTCGCCCTGTAAACCAGAGGACATAAGTACATTACTGCTTGCCATACGGTTATGACTAAAAGCATCAACCGGACTTCTGATCCGTAACTTTAATTGCGGATCCAGACTGGTGTGCCAGTGCAACATACTAAAGGGGCTGAACATGAGCAAAAACATTTAAAGGGGCGTAGCCGGATAGTAACGAAAAAAACAGAATTTGGCGAAGATTTCCTGTGGTGAGTTGTAGCTTTATTTTTACAGGCATTTACCCAAGCCACAGAACTTACACGGAGCAGGGGCGTCTAATGAAACAGCATATTTTCCAGCTTTAAACATAAAAATGTCATGAAAAGCTGATAAGTCGAGGTCAGTTTTAGCAGCAAAACGATGAAAGCCTTGTGTTTTCTTTGTTTGGGTTGTCCACAGATTCTGTGGATAACTTTGTGTGTTGTTATGTTTAACTGGTTTAATGAATTGAATTTATTGAATAAATACTAATGGCACAAAATTTGTTTAGTTAGCCCTTTAGCAAATAGTTATGCAAAGGCGGGAAATGAACAGTTTTCATCTTCAATCTGAAACTTTCTGCGTAAAACATTTGAGTCAGCTATGTTTTAAATATGTTACCCATTTTGGTGTTTTTTACAGCTGCTAAAGAATATTTTCTGAGCAGCGCTGTTTTCGCTTTAGTTTCTGCCAAAGCTGGACGATAGTTGAAGCAGGGGGTAGACTCCGAACCAACGACTTTGTGGTAAATACACCGATCATCAAGAGGAGTACCTGCGATGTCAGCTATGTTTTCGACACTCAAAGCGGGGCTACAGTACAGTCGCGACTGGCCTGTGGTACTTGAATTAAATTCGGTCTTTCCGGAAAATAAAATTATCCGTATGACTGTTTTTTCACAGAAAACTTTACCTGTAGTGGCTGTAGTAGGCGCTTTGGTGCAGTTTAATCAGCTTGGCTCAAGCCAATTACCTTTGATCCTGACCATGATGCTGTTTATTTTGTCTATGCCGTTTCAGGGCTGGTACTGGCTGGGTAAACGTGCTCAGACTGAATTACCACCTGGCCTGAGTAGCTGGTATGGCGAAATTAAACAAAAAATGCAGGAGCACGGGCTACAAACCCAAAACCCGCAACACAAACTGCGTTATGCAGATTTAGCCTTGCTGCTAAAACAAGCTTTTGGGCAGTTGGACAAGACCTTCCTTCGCGACTGGCTGTAAGCCAGTCATCTACTTTAAATAGGAAGGGTATATTATTTTTCTGACAAGTAATTTCGCTGATCAAGTGTGTAAAACCAATGGGTTTATTTTTTGGACAAATAAATCCGCTGATAAAAGGTGTAGACCCATTCTGGTTTGTAAATAACCAATAACGTCATGGCCATGCCGTTGAGTAGTGCTTCAGGTAAAGCCGCCAGAGGAATAAAAATCAGGTAGCCTTCATACAATTGATGTGAGCTGTAGTGATCTGCCTGGCTCCAGGCTTGCAACAGCATAAAGACCACCAAGCCCAGTGCGCTGTTTAAAAAAGCGCCGACAAATAAATAAACAAACAAATGTCGCTGCAGATAATGAAAACACAAAAGGTAGACCGCATAGTTCAGCACAAGCACCAGCCAGCCACAGACTAAAGTCCACAGCAGTTGATCCAAAGGTTGTGTTGTCATCAGCCATTGCAACGCCATCACCATTACAAAGAGCAGACAACTTAGCCTTAAACCAAACAGCAGTACTAAACTGGTCAGTGCCAGAAAATGAATCGACAAGGCGTCCAGCACTGTTGCGTCGGTTTGCCACAACAATGCCAGCACACAGATACTGGCCCCAGCTACAGACCAGGGCACAGCTTTGTGGTGTAATTCGCGCCAGAAATCACGATTAAACAACAAAGCTGCGATCAGCAGCAGACAAAAACCGGCCAGCATGTGTTAACTCAGATCAAAGGTCGACCAAACAGGAGCGTGATCAGAAGGGCGCTCTGAAGCACGTAATTCGTAATCTACGTCACTTTCTGTACATAAGGCAGCTAGAGGTGGTGTCGCCATCACAACATCGATACGCAGGCCTCTGTTGTCATCAAAACCTTTAGAGCGGTAATCAAACCAGCTGTATTTTTCTGTGGCTTCTGGGTGTAAAGCACGGAAGGTGTCGATTAAGCCCCAGCCTTTTAAGGTGGCTAACATTTCACGTTCTTCAGGTAAAAATGAACACTTCCCTTCTTTTAACCAACGTTTGGCGTTGGCTTCACCAATACCTATATCCAGATCTTCAGGGGAAATATTGATGTCACCAATCACAGCGACATAATCATCAGGGCTGTGGTGGTTGATTAAATACTGTTGCAAGTCCGCGTAAAACTTTTGTTTGGCCGGGAACTTGGTTTCGTGGCTACGATTTTCACCTTGTGGGAAATAGCCGTTTAATAAAGTCAGAGTTTTGCCGTTTTCCAGCGCAAAAGTGCCTATCAGCATACGGCGCTGAGCGTCAGGCACATCGGTTGGGAAGCCGTATAACATCGACAACGCAGGCTTTTTGCTCAGAATGGCCACACCGTAATGGCCTTTTTGACCAAAATAATACAAGTGATAGCCAAACTTTTGCATCTCTTCGAGCGGGAATTCATCATCATGAACTTTAATTTCCTGTAAACCGACAAAATCAGGAGAATGTTTTGCCAATAAGGCTTCGATTTGATGAGGTCTGGCGCGTAAGCCATTTATATTAAAAGAGATAATTTTCATGGTGATTCTCTGGTCCAAATAAGAGTAAAAGCGTCTGAGCTGCATACTAGCATTTTGTCGGCCTTGACGTGAACAGCTGCTTGCTCCGCCAGCCGACAAACTTTAAGCTATGACTTTGTATTGATGAGTTTGATGTTGTGAGTTCTGAGTTACCCGCCTATCAGTTAAAGTTTTCCGCCAGAAGGCGCAGCATTCAACTGAAAGTTCAGTCTGGACAGTTATGGGTTTCTGCGCCCACAGGCTGCGATCTGCAATTTATTCAGCAGCTTATTCAGCAGAAAAAAGACTGGATAGACAAACATTTAAATCAGCAGCACCAAGATACTCAAGCTGGTTGGCTGGAACAACGGCAAATTCCATTGTTTGACGACAAATTACAGCTCAAGGTTGTGCAGGATTCAGTCAATCAATTTAGTCTGGACGGCGATTGTTTATGGCTGCAGTTATCGAGCCGTAACAAAGCACAAAGCCAGTCGAAATGGATAGAAAAGCTGGTGACAGAATTTTATCTGCAACAGGCACAGCAGTGGTTTGAGCAGCAGGTGCAATGTGAGCAGCAGCGAATGGCGCTGCAAAGCCGTGAGGTGCGGGTTTGTAATTTTAAAGCCAAGTGGGGCAGTTGCGATTCGTCCGGTGTGTTGAGTTTTAACTGGCGTTTACTGATGGCTCCTGCCTGGGTGGCTCAGTATGTGGTGGTGCATGAACTGGCGCATCTGGTGCATATGAATCACAGCAAAAGCTTCTGGACTTTAGTGGGGAAATTTAACAGCGATGCGGCCAAAGCCAGACTCTGGCTGAAACAAAACCAGCATTGGATGCAGCTGTAGATTTCAGATCTCTTATCCCAAGGGTAAAAAAGAAAGCCGGCTATAAGGCCGGCAAAGTTTACTTCTTGGGAGAATAGAAAGGATGATTCACGAAATCAGACTGCCGCCTGCTGAAAAAATTCCATTTTATTGCTGTTTTTTTTGATCTGTGCACTTTGCTTTGCAATTTGTCCTATACAAACACCAGCTTAAGCTTCCCTGCTGAAGGTGTTTTCTGTTTTAATTCGCTACAACTTCACTTTTAAAGTGAACCGGATCAACAGTAAATTGGCCAACCAGAGCTGATATTCTCATTTCAGGACAACACTATGACAAACCCTCTGCGTATACAGCAGCTGATGAAGCTGGTGGATTTAACCCGTTTAAATGATCAGGATGACGCTGCCGGCATGCAGCAATGGCTGGAACAGGATTTGGCCAGCGCTGCTGTGTTGCCTGCTGCTGTTTGTGTCTATCCGCAGTATCTGACTCAGGTGAAAACTTTTCTTAAGCAGCATCAGGCGGCTGTAAAGCTTGCTACCGTTGTGAATTTTCCATCTGGTGCTTTACCTCTTGCAGAGGTACTGGGGCAAATTAAAGCTGCGCTGGCTGCTGGTGCCGATGAAATTGACTGTGTGTTGCCTTATCAGACCTTATTGTTGGGCCATACAGAGCAAGTGCGTGCGTTTTTAGCCGCAGTACGTCAAGCCACAGCGGGCGTTTGTTTAAAAATTATTATCGAGTCCGGTGAACTGGTCACTTGTCAGCAGATCAGCAAAGCCACAGAACTGGTGGTGGAATCGGGCGCTGATTTTGTGAAATCATCTACAGGGAAAGTCAAAGTGGGGGTGACTGAAGAAGCTGCCCGTATTATGTTGGCTGTAATTGCCGCATCTGAGCGTCCTGTGGGCTTTAAAGCTTCAGGGGGGGTGCGTTCTGTCGAGTTTGCTTTAAAGCTGGTCAGTCTGTTTGAAGAGCTGACAGGTGAAGTGGCCACAGCACAGTATATGCGTCTGGGGGCCAGTGCTTTGCTGAAGGATTTAAGCCAACAGCTGGATTATTAAAGGCCCGTCCATTTACAGCCGCCAAAGTGCATCTTAGCGGCTGTAACGTTTTTCTTCTTTGAGTTTATTAAACTGCTGCAATAACTCCTGATGCCGCACTCTGTGATGTTCAGGCAGTGGCATATTGTCGACTATCCTGAAGGTCTTGCGACATTTCTCTGCCAACTCCAAAGGTTTTTTCCGTTTCGGATCGGCCATCATCTGTATTGCGGTTTGGATATAGTTCAGCGCGCTACCTGTATTCATTGGCGCAACTTCCAGAGCTTGCTCAAAACGGATTAAAGCCTGTTCGTAATTGCTTTCTTTGTAGAACTGAATACCTTGTTTGTTTAATTCATTAAAGCTGGCCTGACGGCTCAGAGAACGGCTTTGCTGTTCGCTGAATAGTTTTTCCAGTATCGGATCAATAGCGCCAGACAAGTTTTGCAGTTTCTGAGTGAGTGCTAATGCCTGCTCGAATTCACCTATTTGGTTGAGCAACAATACAGCGTCTGCCGCACAGTGAGGAATAGGCGGAATTTCGTCGGGGTTCTCTGGATCTATTTCCGGATTCATTTGTGTGGAAACACGATCAGACACAGTGGCATAGGTCTTTTTCGCCAGATACTGCTGGCCACTCAAAGACTCCAAACGGGCCTGACACAAGGTTTCAAACAAATCGAAGTCAAAATCACGAATGACGGTATCTTCACGTTTGGCTCTGTGAATAGCCATTAAGGCTTCTTGCTGGTACTTATTGCGCTGATTCAGCTCTTCAGAGCGCGATGCTGCATCTATAACGGTGCGGATATAGTTCAGCAGATGCACCACTTCCTGGCGGGCTGAGCGTCGGGTAATTTCGTAAATTTGTTTACTGGCCTGCACCAGACTGGCTAAATCGTCCATGTCTCTGGCGATGTCCATCAGCAGGTTTTGTCTGCTGACGGAAAACGGAGAAATAACGATAGCCTGCGAAATGACTTCCATCGCTTCGGCCATCAACCCCTGAGCAATTAAATTACGGGCTTTGAGATCATAGGCTTCAGCAAAATACCTGTTGGTATCAATAGCTTCATTGCAGAGTTCCAGACTCTCTTCAAAACGATCTTGCTCAAAGCACAAACGGGCTTGTAACAATAAAGCCCAATTGGTACGGCTGAATGACAAAGTTTCTGAGAGTAGTGCTTCAGCTTCATCGTACTGTTTTAGTTTTAAATGGGTTTCAGCCTGGATACGACCACACAACGAATGATAACGACCGGCTTGTTCACGTTCTTGCTTACAGGCTTCGATCACCAGTTCAGGCTGATCGTCAAACATGGCCTGATAAATAGGTGCCAGCTGTTTCTTTCGGTTTTGAATTTTAACCAGACGGGTGCGTAACACGCTTTGCGAAAAAGGTTTGATGATGTAATCGTCAGGCTCAACTTCAATAGCACCGACCACCATAGGTACCTGATTTTCACCTGTCACTATCATATACACAGCACCAGGGTGCAGCAGTTTTTTCTCGCGTAAATCTTCTAATAACTGACGGCCGTTTTTACCTGAGCCTAAGTTGTAATCTACAAACAACACATCGTACGAGCCGTGCATGCACTTCCACAATGCCTGTTCACCGGTCAAAACAAAGGCAATATTAGTTGCTCCCATCGAATACAGTATGCCTTTGAGCAATAACTGGAAGGGACGTTGGTCATCAACAATCAGGACTCGAAGATTTTCGAGAGTTTTGTACGACATTCAGCAAACCTATCGATTTAATTATCGCAAGTGTTGATAATATGTTGGATTTTAGCAAGGAAAATTTAGCGACTTATTCTGGAACTGTAACGCAGGAAGAGAATGGTGGAGGGGGAAGGATTCGAACCTTCGAAGGCAGTGCCGGCAGATTTACAGTCTGATCCCTTTGGCCACTCGGGAACCCCTCCACAAGTGTGGTGCGCATCTTATCAAAAAACATTTTGATGTAAAGGAAATTACTCAACTTTTTTGTCTGACTGCCGATAAAGCAAACAATATGATGTTTTTGTGCAGATTTTATGCTGATTAATGAGTGGCAAACCGGTATTCGGTTAAATGAGGCGATACAACAACACCGGCTGAGCGATTTCTCGCTGTGGCTGGCATTTTTGTCGCCTGCAGTAGAAGAGTTTGCTCAGTTTTATACACCAGATACACAAAGCGCCAGATTTCAGCCTGATTTGTATCAGCAACTTGGCATACAGCAAGCGCGGCCTTTTTCATTTTTACCTGAAGATGAAGTGCATTTAAAACAGCAGGCCACGGCTTTTCAACAAGGTGGTGCCGTTGCTTTGCATTTAATGCAGTGTTTGCAAGGTGCACCTTTGGTGATGGAAGATAATAAGCAGAAGCTGCCGGATGAGGTGAAGTCTGGTTTAAGTTTGCATGCAAGGCGTCATCTGGTGCAGCAAAAACCAGAGATGATGGTGGCTGATCCTACGGCTTTGTATGAGATTTTAAATCAGCTGCATGCCTGAGGTTTAGGCTTTTGCATGCAGTGCTCAGGTTTAGTATAAGTTGTGCTAACCCAATTAAACCTGATGCTGACATTTTTTGAATTTAAGACCACTGCCACAAGGGCAGGCATCGTTGCGGGATATGCGAGTCACAGCATGTTCTGTTAATACGCCGCTGCAATACATCCAGTGGCCTTGCTCCAGCTCAAAATCCGATACTTCATCCAACACTTCCAGCTTATCACCTACCAGGTAGGAGGCGATAAAATGCACCTGATAAGCGGTTAACTTTGCATCGTCAATAATCTTTAAACCAACAAAACGCACGGCTTTGGCAAAATCGGCAATATCAGCCAGGTTGTGCTCGGCTCGGGCTTTGGAATGGTAGGTCTGCAGAATGTACTGGGAACACTGCGGGTTTTTATCATGATGGCAATAGGCGCTGTAGCGCGAGCGCATCAGTTGTTGTGGGGTTTCTGCAAAAGCCTGACCACAGATCAGTGGTTCACAACAGGCGGTAAAGGTTTTACCTGAACCGCAGTAACATGGAAAAGACAACACAGCCACCAATTGAGTACTCACTTTGCTTTTAATGCTTCAATGAAAACTTCACTAAAAAGCTTCCATAACAGCATCGACATAAACCCTAATCAGGCTCTAGTGTAAGCAAAATGGCACCCAGGGCCAAGCCGGTTGTATTGTTAGCCGGGCTTGTGGCCTGAATTAGTGACTTACGGCAATACGTGGGTTGATGCTCTGGGCTTGAGCTACATCGCTGCTTAACTGATAAAAACAGGTTTGATGCTGCTCAGCCAGTTGTTGATAATGCTGCAGTGAGCTTTCGCTGAATTGATCTTGCCAGACGACCACAGCACTACAGGTACTGCTGCTTAATGCGTCACACAATACTGTATGAATGTTGCTGATCTGTTTTTGCTGGATCACCAGCACTTTGGACATGTCTAAATCAAAACCACCGAAGGTTGATTTATCTGGCAGTTGGTTTGGCGCCAGTAACAGTACCCAACCTGATTGTTGTTGGTGCTGCTGAATAATAAACAGCAATTCAGGTAAAGCCAGCTGACCCGCGGTCACCTGCAACTTTTGATAAAACGCGGTTTGACCAGTTTTATGCTGTAACTGGTTTTGGCCAAGCGAAGAGTAAGCGTGAACTGCTTTGTTTAAATTCAACATTGTGATGCTCCAATACTGTTTGTATGTACAGTGTATGGATATACAGTAGTTTTCTACTGTTTAAAAAGCAAGCTCTTTTTTCAAAGTTTTTGTGTGTTTTTTACTCTGCCTTTAAAGCTGATTTGTTACTTATTGTTTTGTAAGGTTATTTTTTCAAAGCGTTCAGCAGCCAATTGTTGAGCTTGTTGTTGGTCCAGCACAGTTAAATGTTTACACAGTACTGTACATGCCTGTTGGGCTGTACTGTCCTGCTGCAAAGCCGCCAGAATAAACCAGCTGTAAGCAAACACAGCCGACTTAGGCACACCAGCACCTTTTAAATAGCAGTGACCCAACTGAACCTGTGCCTGCAAATGACCTGCGTAGGCAGCACGACAATAAAAAGTTGCGGCCTCAAATAAATCTTGTTGCGCTGAACATACCAAAGCCTGCTGAAAAAGCTGTTCCGCTTTAGGCTCTTGCTGCACTGTTTCTGTGTGCTCTGTCGAGGCTGCATCGTTCTGCGGCAAATAGGACAGCATGCTGCCTGGCGACTGCAACAAAACCTGTAATAACTGCTGATGTTCTTTTAATTTGGCATCGACTTCAGCCAAAGTTAAATCATCAATACCCGTAAACTCCGGGCTTAAAAGTTGTGATGTGGTCATAAGTACAAAATCCAGTCCTGAAAAAGCGCGCTATTAGACCCAAGGCACAGGGCAGGGTCAAGCTATTGAGTCAGCTTTGTGCTGCCATCTGTCAGATTTCTGACTATATAAGGCAGCATCACCCCTTTTCCCTGCGAAAATCGAGCCAGAATAGTGCTAGGAACAGATCAAAAGCCCATCCTATTGCAGAAAAAGCCATAGTCATATGGTTGTCACACAGCCTTCTTACACTTCACATATTGAAGTTGGGTGAGCGCAGTACTATGTGGACAGATGAAAGTTACAGGCAAGAACTGGTCAGTATTTTACAGCAGCGTAAGTTGCAGCCGTTGTTTCAGCCTGTACTGGATTTTCATTCCGGCCATATTCAGGGGTATGAAGCGCTGATCCGTGGCCCTTCCGACAGTCCGCTGCACTCGCCATTGGTGTTATTTAAAGTGGCACATCAATGCCAATTATTGCCCGAGCTGGAAATGCTTTGCCGCGAGCTGAGTATCGCTGCTTTTGCCGCCGCAGCTGTGCAGGGCGATTTGTATTTAAACGTCAACCCGCTGTTATTGCTGTCGAACGATCACCCGTCCGGTTTAACTCTGGCCTTATTAGATAAATACCAGCTAAATCCAAGCCGGGTGGTGATTGAGCTATCAGAGCAATATCAGGTGGATGACTCTTCTGTGTTGATTAACGCAGTGCATCATTACCGTGAATTGGGTTTTCGTATTGCCATCGACGATTTAGGCAGTGGTTTTTCCGGTTTAAAGCTCTGGTCTGAACTTAAACCCGATCTGATTAAAATTGACCGATATTTTATCAGTCAGGTGCATGCCGACCCAACCAAAAAAGAATTTGTCCGCAGTATTATCGCACTGGCGAAAAGCACAGGTTCGGCTGTAGTGGCTGAAGGGATTGAAACCCGTGAAGAATTGCTGCTCTGTCAGGAATTAGGCGCAGATTATGGCCAGGGTTATTTATTAGGTCGTCCTAATGCGGTGATGAGCTCTGTAGTCACAGGCAGTTATCAACTGAACCCAAATCAAGGCAGTACGCCACCGAATTCGACCGAGCAGGTTGGGGCATTATTATTGTCAGTGCCCGCTGTGGCCAGTGTCACTACTGTTGCGCAGTTGTTTGATTTATTTAGTAAAAATCCGCAGTGGTCTAGTTTGGCGATAGTGGAAGATGATCAGCCTGTTGGCATAGTGCAAAAGTCGGTGTTGTTTGAGTTGTTCTCAAGCCCTTATGGCCGTGCTTTGTATGAAAAGAAAACAGTCAAAGCGCTGATGGATCAGGATGCTGTGATAGTGGACGAGCATTGCAGTCTGGATCAATTGAGTCAGCAGGTGACGGATCAGGACGATGAAGGCAGCTGGTATTTTATTGTCACCCGCGAGCAAAAGTATCTGGGGTTAGGATCAGTGCGGGCTTTATTGAAACGTATCACCGAAAGCAAGTTACAAAATGCGCGGTACGCCAACCCGTTGACTTTATTGCCCGGCAACGTGCCCATATACCGTGAAATTGACGGATTATTACAACGACGTAAAAGCTTCCATATCGCCTATTTTGATTTAAACGACTTTAAACCCTACAACGACACTTATGGCTACAGCAAAGGTGATTTAGTCATTCAGTTGGTGGCAGAGCTATTAACCAGCATAGCGGGCGCTGGTGGTCATTTTGTTGGTCATGTCGGTGGCGATGATTTTGTCGTGATCTTCACCAGCGAAAACTGGCAGGAGTTATGTCAGCAGGTGCTGAATGAGTTTGCCGAGCGGGTGTTGTTTTATTACGAAAGCGCCCATGTGCAGGCTGGTGGCATTCGTAGCCAGAATCGCAGTGGTGAGCAGGTGTTTTATCCTTTACTCAGTCTGGCGGTTGGGGTAGTGTCACCCGACCCAAGGTTATGTAGTTGCCATCATGATGTGGCGGCTTTGGCCAGTGATGCCAAAACACAGGCGAAAAAACCGCAGGGCAACTTTTTGTTTATCTCACGCCGACGTGGGCCTGGTCAGAGTGGATTAGTGAATTAGTCATGGATTAAACCGCTAAACGACTGGCTAGACCAATTCAACACGCCTGCTGAGGTACACTGCACCACTTCGATAGTCGTCAGGACGGGGATCCATGTTTTTACAGCAGTTTATTAGTGAGCATAACCACGAAGTCAGTTTTAGCCGTCAGCAGGCCTGCCGTTTTGCCAAGGAAGTGGCCACAGATTTTAACCCTATCCACGACGCCGACAGTAAAAGATTCTGTGTGCCAGGTGATTTGTTGTTTGCCCATATGGTCAGCAAACACGGTTTAGCGCAAAAGTTACATTGCACCTTCGCCGGTATGGTCAGCTCAGACGTGCTGCTGCACTCAGAGCAACAAGGCGATGAATGGCGCTTGTGTGATCAGCAGCAAAAAAATTATTTAATTTTGCGCCAGCAAGGCGAAAAATTTCACGATTTGGCCTATATCGAATCCTTAGTGAAAGACTATGTGCGTTTCTCTGGTCAAAACTTCCCACATATTCTGCAGCCTTTAATGAAGCAGCATCAGGTGATGATTAACCCTCAGCGTCCGCTGGTGATTTACGAGAGCATGACACTGGAATTCGACCGTTTTTCAGCTACTTCACCTGAATTACGTTTAGCCCACAATGGCTTAACAGTCGAAGGCAAACGGGGTTTAGCCCGCTTAGGTTTTGAGCTGGTAGAAAATGGCGAAGTGATAGGCCGCGGCGAAAAACGTATGATTTTAAGCAGCCTGCAGCCTTACGAAGAAACAGTGATGCAGCAAATGGTCGATTTCTACAACGAGCGTAAAACTCAGTTTCAGCATGCAGTGTAGCAGAGCATCTTTTTTCTCCTGAAGGCATACAGCAAGCATGTCTGACAATACAGGTTAAGCAGGCTAATCAATCTAGCCTGTTTAACTGTTTTATATTGATTCATTCCAAAACAATAGTTTTGGGTTCCAGGTAAGATTCAAGACCCAGAACTCCGAATTCTCTGCCGATACCGGACTGTTTTACGCCGCCAAAGGGTGCCAGTAGATCTGGGGTTATACGATTGATTAAAACTGTTCCGGCAACCAGTCTTTCGGCTAGTCGGGCTGCTTTTTCTGGCTGAGAGGAAAACAGATAAGCCTGCAGGCCAAAGTCTGAATCATTAGCCAATGCAATAGCATCCTCTTCAGTGTCGTAGGTCAGAATTGACAGTACGGGCCCAAAAATTTCTTCGCGAGCTATATCCATATGGTTCTGCACATCAGAAAAAACAGTAGGTTTTACAAAATAGCCAGTCTGTAGTCCCTTTGGTTTACCAAGCCCGCCTGTGATCAGAGTTGCTCCCTGTTCCATACCCCTGCTGATAAAGTGCTGAACTCTGTTGTATTGTGCAAGACTAGCAAGGGGGCCGACTATGGTTGTAGCAAGGTGAGGAGCTCCAACCTGCATAGCACCGACTAATGTCTTTACAATAGATATAACCAGTTCCAGTTTTTTTCTCGGCACCAACAGGCGGCTGCCACTCACGCAAGCCTGACCGTTATTCAGAAATGCGCTGTTCAGTGCCATTGAGATTGCAGATGGCAAATCCGCATCTTCGAGCACTATTGCTGCTGATTTTCCGCTCAATGCCAGGCTCACGCGCTTCATGGTATTGATCCCGCTCTGAGCGACCAGCTTGCCTGTTTGTGTTGAACCTGTGAAAGATATTTTGGCAATGGCTGGGTTGGTGCAAATTTCGTCACCAACGTCAGTGCCCCTGCCAATAAGCACATTAAAAATACCGTCCGGCAAAGCGGCCTGATGCAAAGCTTCAGTGACAACACGGGTCTGCAGAGGGCTTAATTCGCTGGGCTTGATGACTGAAGTGCAACCAGCGGCAATTGCATAAGCGAGCTTACTGCAAAGAGTACCAGCTGTACTGTTCCATGGTGCAATTAATGCGGCGACTCCTACGGGTTCCATTACAACTGTTGCTGAGCCAGCCTTACTGCTAAATGGATAGTCCTTCAGTATTTGCGCTGCATTGGCAAAACACTGGGAAGCATACTGGCTGACCCATTGAGCTCTGGCTACTGGCCCACCATATTCCTCTATTGTCGCGTCCCGGATCCGGAGATGTTCTGCCAGCACAGCTTCCCGCAGTTGCATCAGCATTTCAATTCGTTCAGTTTTAGTGGTTTTTGCCATGGCAGGTTGCGCTTTATGGGCGGCAAAAATGGCGCTTTTTGCATCCTCCCTGTTACCAAGAGTCGCTTTTGCAATGATCCGCTCTGTCACAGGGCTGACAATGTCTATCACTTCATTACCTTTGAGTGCAACAAAGTTGCCATTTATATAAGCCTGATCTAACTGTTGCATAACCTTCCCCGAACAGCGTGTTGAAAGTATCTCTAGTTTAAGGGAACTAATTGTTATGATAATCCACCTAAATGTGGATGAGTTATTTAGGAAATCAGGATAATGTCAAAAAGGGACTTAGCGGCTTTTGAAGTGGTGCTTGCTGTCGCCGGGCGTAAAAGTTTTAAAGCAGCGGCAACTGAACTGGATATGTCGACTTCCGCCGTCAGTACTCTAGTTGCAGGGCTGGAAGCTTCGTTGGGAACACGTTTATTTCACAGGACAACCCGTAGTGTGTCGTTGACTGAAGCAGGGCAGGAGTTTATCGATCAGATAGCTCCGGCCGTGATGCAAATTCAGGACGCCATCCGTATTGCCAACCTAAGAAAAACCAAACCTTCGGGCAGCTTGCGTATTAATAGCTCACTTGGCGCTGCACTGATGATCGTTAAGCCTGTACTGCTTGAATTCAATCGCCGCTATCCTGATGTAACACTGGATATTGTGACTGAAGGGCGACTGCTGGATATTATTGCGGAAGGTTTTGACGCTGGGATCAGGCCTGCACCTTTGGTGCCGCAGGATATGATCCGGGTACCTTTGAGCTGCGAAGTCCGGATGGTCGTGGTGGCATCGGCTGATTATCTGCAACAGTTCGGTACCCCATCCGAACCAGCGGATTTACTGAAGCATGCTTGCATTAGAGGACGTATGCCAGGTGGAGGGCCATCTCCCTGGAGTTTTATTCAGGGCGGCGTCGAGTTGCGTCTTGATGTACCAGGAACTCTGGTGCTGGACTCAGCTTTGTTGATGACGGAAGCTGCACGCCATGGCATGGGACTGGCACAGGTGGCGCATTGGTATGTGCAGGAGGATTTAGCGTCTGGCAGACTGACCTCTGTATTGGAAGAATATTGTGCACCGGCACCAGGGCTCTGCTTGTATTACTCTGGCCATCGCCATCTTCCTGCTGGGCTCAGAGCCCTAATTGAGTTGATCCACGAACTCAGGGACAAAAGTAAGTAACTTAAGTGCACTATGGTTCTACTTGCCTTGTTCGTTGAGTAACAAATGGAACTTAACAGTGCTTTATTTACTTTATATTCAGGGCCCTTGCAGTTGCTACTCTGATCAGCATCAGTTGAGCTGAGGCAGACTTATCTGCTGAACGTCGCTTTGGGCTTGGTTTGATATTGAGCTTCTGCTAAGGTGCTGCGCCCAAACGTATTACAAAATAGCTGCCTTACAGAATAAAGCGGAGACCCCCAATGTATTACATGATTTGTTCGGAAGATGTGCCAAATAGCCTGCCATTGCGTAAGCAAGTGCGTGAACAGCATTTAGCCCGTTTGCAGGAATTAAAAGCGCAGGACCGTTTATTAATTGCAGGCCCACTGCCGGCTGTTGATCTGGAAGATCCGGCTGAAGCAGGTTTTACCGGCTCTTTAGTGGTGGCGCAGTTTGAATCTTTAGAACAGGCCAAAGCCTGGGCAGCGGCAGATCCATATATAGCAGCGGGTGTGTACGCTAATTCAGTAGTGAAGCCATTTAAAAAGGTACTGCCTTAAGTTTTGGCTGCTTGATTAAATAGCTCCATAAAATCCCCCGCCATGTTCGGGGATTTTTTTGATTTTTACAGCCTATTCTGTGATTACAAAAGCGGTGGTTAAAAGAAGGGGTGTTACTGCGGCAAGCGGGAAGCTGGCGCTGGTAAACTAAACTGGTACTCGGCCAGTTGATAACGCTGCACTATGCGACCGAGTTCGCCATTGTCGTATAAGTGCTGCCAGGCTTTGGCCAGTTGCTCCAAGCGCTCCGGGCTAAGTGTGTGGCGGTTAAAACCAAAATACACCGGGCTTTGATACACCTCAAACAAAGGTTCTAAACCGACAGTCGACAAGCTTGCCTGCTTTTTCCAATAGTGATAAGCCACTATATCTTCCAGCACACCATGCACACGGCCATTCAGCAGCAGCGCCTGTTTATCTTCATTGCCACGAATAAAGACAAAACGGGTACGATTTTTTGCATCGTTTAAAATGCTGTCCAGCTCATCGCCATAATAAGCACCATTGAGCAGGGCGATAATGCCTGAGGTGCCGCTGCGTTTGAGTTGTGTCAGATTGGTTAAACTAGGAAAAGCCTCTGTTTTCCCCACCAGATAAATCACTTCCTGCTGATGTGGGCCAATAAAGGCAAATTGTTGACTGCGCTCGGCGTTGTAACTTAAGTGGCTTAACACATCCAGCTCGCCCTGTTCGATCAGCTTTAACGACCGTAACCAGGGGCTGTGAATAAATTCCAGACTGCATCCCACTTCCTTTGCCAAGCGGGCCAGCAACTCCACATTTAGTCCACTCCAGCTTTTATCCTGCTGAATAATGTAAGGAGCAAAGCTGGTTTCAATGCCCATACGTAAGGTGCAGCTTTCAGTGCGGAAGGTCAGCAGTAAACAGACGAAGGCGGCAAGAAAAAGCTTCATAAAGCCCTTAACAAGACAGCGAAGGAATAACTGAACTATATACGCAGCAGCGCAAGCTTGCCTTTGGACTCTAACATTTTTGCGAAAGACGGGCAGATTGCTGCGATAAAACCGGGCTAAAGAGCCAGATCAGGGGATGCCGAATCCAATAGACAGCGCCGAACTTTAGATGTTTCAAGATTAGAAAAACCATATAAATGAATCGGTTATATACCATCACTATTTTTCTACTGTAACCAACTTGTAAGCCAAATGTAGTTGGCCTGTCATTTAGAGCCATTACTTTAATCCGCTGTTCCCTTCATTCAGATGGATTTTAGTAATGATGTATTCCACACAAAAACAATTTAAAAAGAAGATGTTAAGCTCGTTAGTGCTGGCGAGTTTGGCCAGTGGCGCATTTACAGTTATGGCGGCGGAAGGCGATGAAGCCGCCATAGAGCGTATGACCGTGACCACCCAAAAGCGCGTGCAGTCGATTCAGGATGTGCCTGTCACTGTAACTGCCTTTACCGGTGAAATGCTGGAACAGCTAGGTATTGCTGACCTGGATGTGTTGTCCGATATCACTCCGGGTTTAGTGATTCAGGAACAAAGCCCAAACAACCCGGGTTTTGTCATTCGAGGTATTACCTCAGACAGCGGCTCAGCTCAGGCTTCCCCGCGGGTTTCTGTCTATTACAACGGCACTGATATCTCCCGCTCACGGGGTTCTTACTTCGAACTTTTTGATATTGAACGGGTTGAAGTTGTGAAGGGGCCACAGGCGACCTTATTTGGTACAGCTGCTTCTGTGGGGGCTTTAAGTGTCACCACCCGTAAACCTCAGGAAGAGTTTGAAGCTGCCGTGACTTTAGGGGCCGGCAATTTTTCTGCAAAAAATGTGAATGGTTTTATCACGGGCGGCGAGCAAAAAGTACAAGGCCGCTTAGCTTTTACCTATAAAGAGCGTGATGGTTATGTCGACAACATTGCGAAAAACCAACCGGATTTGCATGGTATCGAGCGTACCGGCATTCGCCCATCGCTGCGTTTTACCCCAAATGAAGATTTAACTGTTGATCTGGTCTACAACTATGAGAAAAACAACGACACAGGCACAGCCTTTAAAAGCCGTCGTTTTGCGCCAACAGGTGGCGATACCAGTCCTTATAGCTTTGTAGAAGCCAGCGGCAGCCCTTTAGCTCAGCAAGTATTTGGCAAATCCGATCTGGGTGTTGAACGTACAGTGAAAGATTTAAACCTGACAGCCAACTGGGATTTAAGCGAGCACTGGCAGTTAACCAGCATCAGCGCAAAACGTAGTTTTGATTCGCTGGAAGTGTTTGATGCAGACGGCACCCAGGCCTGGTTTTTAGAATTTGCTGAAGATGCGGTTGGCGATCAATTCAGCCAGGAATTACGGCTGAACTACAGTGGTGACAAGCTCAATAGCTTCTTTGGTGTTAGTTACTTTGACGAAGATGGCTCTCAGTTGGTGCCTTTTAGCACTGAAGAATCGATTTATTTGAACTGTGCCGGTGCTTTGGCCGCGTACAAGCAACCTTGTATTAACCCCAATGGCACAGTAAATATCCTGACGCCATTGCTCACTCAAGGTCAGTTACAGTTATTGCCTTATCAGGGCAGCTATCAGAACTTTGGTGAAAACACTGCTTATTCTGTGTTTGCTGACTTTAGTTATGCAGTGACAGAACAGCTCGAGCTGACTGCAGGTTTACGATATGTCGATGAAGATAAAACCAGTGGTTACACCTCGAACTTTGCTAATTCGTTCCTGACAAAAGCTCCGCTGCTGCCTGTTGTTTCAACCAATGGTCAAATTTTTAGCGCCGAAGGCAGCTTTGACGCCTGGTTACCACGTTTTAATGCGCTGTATCGTTTGAACGAACAACTGAACGTCTACGCTACCGTTTCAAAAGGCCGTCGCTCAGAAGTCATGGACGTCGCCTCTGTGAAGGGCGCGACAGGTGCAGTTCCACGGATCAGAGAAATTCCGGCCGAATATATCTGGAACTACGAGGCGGGTATCAAAGGCAGCACGGCAAACAACGAGCTGCGTTATGCGGTATCGATGTTCTATCAGGATTATCAGAACTTCCAGGTCAGCCTACGTGATGATGCGGGTAACACTTACACAGCCAACGCTGGTAACGCCAAAAATATCGGCATAGAAACTGAGCTGAGCGTCACATTAACCGACAATCTGGACTGGTTTGCCAACCTGGCCTGGATTGACGCAAAAATTGATGACGACAGCAGCAACGGTAACTTAGCGGGCAACAGATTCCGCCTGCAGCCTGAATACACTGCAGGTACAGGCCTGATGCATAGCTATGAACTGGGCGGCGAATATCAGCTGAACAGCTCGTTGATCTACAGTTTCCGCAGCGATATCTTCTTTGAAGAAGCCAACGCTCCTGTTGCAGGATTTGATATCAGCCAGGGCGCTGTGCAGCTCACCAGCCTGCGTGTTGGGCTGGAAAACACCCAGCAGCACTGGTCTGTGACTCTGTATTCCAGCAACTTATTTGATAAAGAGTATCTGGTGGATGCGGGCAACACAGGTGGATCTTTTGGTTTCCCTAGCTTTATACCTGGTGCGCCAGCATTTTTTGGTATTGAGTTTACCAAAAGCTTTATGTAACAGCTGTTAAAAACCAAAGCTGCGGTGGGAGAGGGCCATAAAATTCAGGCTTTCCCTGCCGCAGCTTTCATTATTTTCCATTCAGACTGTTGATCTGTTTTTTTAGGAGCCTTTGATGCGCCTCTTCCCGATATCCTTTTTAACCTTAGCTTTATCCATCACAGGCGGCAGCTTGTTATCTAGCCATGTCACTGCGAATACTGTTGCTACAACAGCCGCAGAGCAGTTGTATCAACCACGCCCTGCTGAAATGCAACCACAACTGGCTGCGACAGGCAAACATCTGGTAGGTGTGACGAGTTTAGGTATCACCAACCCAGCGCAATTAAACCTGTTGACCCAACAAAAACAAGACCGTGAAATGCTGTTGGAGCTCTGGTATCCGGCAGAAAAAACTTTGCCAACTGGTGCTTTAGCGCAGTCAGCCACTTATGACAATGTGACCAAAAGCCATCAGCCTTTCAGTATTCAGGCCAATGCACTGCGGGATGCCAAAGCCAAAACTGGCCAAAACTACCCGCTGGTGGTGTTGTCTCATGGTTATGTTGGCTACAGAACTTTGATGTTTTATCTGGCCGAGCATTTAGCCTCACATGGTTATGTGGTGGCCGCTATTGATCACCCGCAATCGACCAACGCCGAAGTGGATGCCATCAAGGCGCCTTATGCTGGTTTTCCAGCTACTTTGTACCATCGCTCTCGCGACCAGCAGTTTGTATTGTCTTATTTTCGTGAGCATCCAAAGGTGTTAGAAGGCGTGATCAACACTGATGCTGCCGCTGTGATTGGTTATTCAATGGGCGGTTATGGCGCTATTAATACAGTAGGTGGCTGCTTTAACTTTACTGAACAAAGTGTGCAGGCTTTTACTGGCAGTAAAGATCAGGCGACCAATGCAGCATTAAAGCAATTGCTGAATAGCTGTGCCGGTGGGCAATACCCAAAAACAGCCGCAGAGTTAAAAGTAGACTCAGTCTGGAAAGCCGCTATAGCCATAGCGCCGTGGGGAGGCCAGCATAAGTTGTTCTCTGCAGAAGCGCTGGCGGCTATCAAAGTACCAATGCTGTACTTTGCTGGTGATCAGGATGATGTGTCAGGTTATGAAGGCATGCAGTGGCTGTATAACCAAACCGGCCGCCAAGACAGCAGCAGTAACAGCAACAGCAAATATATGCTGACTTATCACAATGCCCGTCACAATATTGCCCCTCATCCGGCTCCTGCTATAGCACGGCAAAACAAAATGGACTTTGGTCATTACCACGACGCCAGCTGGTCGGCGCAAAGCATCAACAACATCAATAAACATTTTGCGTTGGCGATGCTGGACTGCCATGTTAAAGCCATCAGCAAACAATGTGAGTATCTGAAATTAGCACCAACTCCGACCGATTCCGCAGCTGAAGCGACGGAAAACAGCAGCGGTTGGTTAGGTTTTCCTGCCCGTTATGACACAGGTTTATCCTGGCAGTATCAGTTACAAAAGTAGCTTGCACTCATCGTAAAGCGGCAGTGCAACAGGACGCTCAAATCTATTGAGGCACAGGGCAGTGCTGCTGCGCCTCGACAGATTAATGCTGAGCTTTGTTATGCTTTTGCAGCTAAATAGCTTTCAAAAACAACGAAATACCTTTACCTTTTATTCAGAGCTCGTTGACAAAAATAGAAAGTAAAAGGAATTGGATATGCTAGCGAAAGTACTAGGTTTGAGTGTGTTTCTGCTGTTAAGCCAAAGCAGTTTTGCCACCACTGCTGATGAAGGTATTAGTATCAGTAAGGCTTTGCAACATGAAGCCCGTACTGCTGAAAATAAAAAACGTGACGCTGCACGTAAGCCAGAGCAAACACTGGCTTTTTTTGAAGTGGCACCACAAAGCACTGTAGTCGAAGTCTGGCCTGGTTCTGGTTGGTATACCGAAATTCTGGCACCGCTACTAGCTGAAAAAGGCAAACTCTACGCCGCCCATTATTCCGATAAGTTCACCTTTCTAAGCGCTGACTATATGCAAAAAGGCCGCGCAGAATTTAAGGCAAAACTTGCATCACACCCCATCTATAAAAACGTCACAGTGACAGACTTTGCGCCTTTGGCTGATATAGCCATAGCGCCAGCAGTCAGCGTCGATGTAGTGCTGTCTATCCGTAATCAGCTGTATCTATTTGATGGCGAAACCTCGTTAAAACATGCGTTAGCCAACTTTTACAAAGCGCTGAAACCTGGTGGAGTATTAGGGGTAGTAGCGCCGCGTCTGCCAGACCATATGCTCAATACAGACTGGAAAAAAACCGGTTATGTGCCAGAGCAGTTATGGTTAAAACTGGCCAAAGAAGCCGGATTCAGCTTTGAAGATCGCGACGACATGTTACTCAACCCAAAAGACACTGCCGATCACCCATCAGGCATCTGGTCTTTACCACCCACTATGGCCGGTACTGAAGAAGAAAAAGCTAAGCACCTGGCTATTGGCGAAGTCAACCAAATGGTGCTGAAGTTTAGAAAACCGAAGTAGTAGGGCGGTTGTTATTGCTTGTGTGACTTGGGTTCGATGATGTGTAGGTTGTGCTCGTTGTAGGTTGCACTCGCCGCAAAGCGGCAGTGCAACGTGGCTAATGCTAAAGGGATAGGCTTAGCCATAAACAGCTAATTCTCTATTTTTAGCCAAAAATGGCTAAATTTGCTTTTTTAGCTAAAAATGGCTAAATTTGTATCTGGATGTAAGAAGGAGTTTTAATGTGGAGCTTAGCCATAAACCTATCGCAGTGATCAGCGGCGACATTGTCAACTCAACTAAGTTAACCTCTGAGCAGTTTGAAAAACTACTTCAACGAATCAAAGATATTCAAACATGGATCAGTGTAGCGAATTCATCAAATGCGCACAGTATTGAGCGTGGTGATGCGTTTCAGTCCGTGGTACATGATATTGAATGCGCTCTGAGATACACCATCATTTATCGAATTGGTATTAAAGCGCTTGGCAAAGAATTTGATAGTCGCATTAGCTTTGCTATTGCTTCTAATGCAGATCTGCGTGAGTCGGTCTCTGAATCGATGGGCAAAGCATTTGTTCTTTCCGGGCGTGGATTAAAAGCTTTGAAGAGCGACAAGTTGGTTTTTAACTCTGACCGCTTTGAGCTCACTGAACACTTTGATTTGCTCTTTAAGTATCTTGACCGACAACTCACTGCATTAACCTCGCGTCAATGTGAAGTCATGCTTCCGATGCTCCAATCAAACGAAGGCTTGTCGATTAATGAGTTAGCAGAAAGGCTTGATGTCGCTACTGCCACTGCGAGTAAGTCACTTAAAGCTTCAGGTTGGCCGCTGATCAGTGAACTGAATTGGCGATTTATTAACCAGGTGGCGGGGCTCACCTATGTCTGATTTTTTTAGTGTGCTAATACCTTTCATGCTGATGCACATCATCTGCGACTTTTACTTGCAACCAAAGCTATGGGTAGAAGCCAAAAAAGCGAACACTTATCGCTCACCTGAGTTATACCTTCACTCACTACTACATGGCGTTGCTTCATTAATTCCTGCAGTGATTTTAGCTGTTGATTGGCGCTCAGCTGCTTGCGTGGTTGTTATAGTTGCAGTAAGTCATTTTATGATCGATCTGTGGAAGGCCACTACACCATGTGGTGAGAAATTTTCCTATTTTGTTATTGACCAGACTTTGCATCTGTCGATATTAGCGATCATTGCTTTTCATATAGTAGACAGTGTAACTATTGAAGCAGTGCTAAAACATAAGAACTTCCCGGATGCAGTGATGCTGCTTTTTGGTTACCTTCTCATTCTCAAACCAACATCAATTGTGATTGCCAGCATCTTAAAAAAGTATCCACTATCAGGTAGCGCTGAAGACGATACGACTCAAGTCAGCGGTATTGTCGCTGGTGGTGAGTTGATTGGTTATTTAGAGCGCTTGTTAATACTGACTTTTACCCTTGTGGGCAGTTATGAAGCAGTGGGTTTTGTGTTGGCAGCCAAGTCAATATTTAGATTTGGTGAATTGAACAAAACGAACGACCGAAGCATGACTGAGTACGTGTTGATTGGATCCTTGGTCTCTGTGGTGATCACAACACTGATAGGTAGCTTATTGTCATTAGGTTTGGATGTGAAAATTAAGTAGGAAAAAAGCTATTTGGCTGTTTATAACTAAATATTTTGGGGTCAGGTATTGCGGTGTGCGTCATTTCCGCTTTTGGTTCTTAGCAGAAAGTACTGGTGGAATAGCTTTTAATTAAAGAGGCCATAATGCTGGAGAATGTTATGAATGACCCGGTTGGGGTAGATACTCAACCTGAATTAAGTGAGGCTGACAAATTACAACTCGTAAGATCCCGCTTTGAACAAATCAACGAGCTGGATTTACAAGATGGGCAGAGCTTTTTTGATGAACTGGATGGTGGTATTTAAACTTGTCGCTCAAAAAATTTAACCATTCCTTTTTTGGTGAAGAACAGCCTTCATTTTTAAGAATACTAGTGATGTTTTTGATCTATGTGATTATGGCCTTTGCTATTTATGGATATATGGCTGATTTTATTCCGTCAGCATCTTGGTCAACACATAGTCTGTATATTTCTATTGGTATTACGGCTACAGCTATCAGTATTCATTACTATTTACTTGCCATTGGATATACCAGTCTTTATGGTGAAAATTCTAAGGCGATAAATTTTCTGTTTTTGCTGCTTTTTCCGTTCCTGGCCTTTGCATTTGTGTGGACAGCCATCACACATGGTATGGCGGATGTATTGACTCAAAAGTTTGGCGCTGACCAACAGATGGTTTTAGAGTTAACTAAGCACGAGGTGAATCGGAAAAAGACCTGTACTTATCGCCTTGTGGGTAGCGCAATAGACAACTCTTTCCCAGAACATCTGTGTATTAAACAAGCTGAGTTTGATGTTTTGCCGAAGTCAGGGGCCATTAGCTTGCAAGGTCAGCAAAGCTCGCTTGGTTTCCATGTAGATGGTGTTGATCTGCAATCTACATCGGTTTTGGTTGAAGCGGTAAACTAAAGCTTCTGGTGCAATAATGATCAAAACCCGATGCTTCCCTCTATAAATTTTGCTGTCATCCGCTTCAAATCTTAGTTTCCAACAAAACCCAATAGTCGAAGCTAACCCTCTGTGGCACAATCTCTTTTATAGCTTAAACAGCAAACTAATAAAGACTAACGGAGTACTGTCGCATTGGCACTTGAGCCTGGTTTTTTAGTGATCCATTCCAATCAGCTGGAGCAGCTGCGCTCGCTTTTGGTACAGTTTTGTCAGCGTTATCCGCTTTCGCCTTTAGAGCTTGAGCAAGTGCTGGTGCAGAGTAATGGTATAGCGCAGTGGCTGAAACTGGCTTTTGCCGCATCGCCTGATGAAGCCGATCCCTATAAGCGTGGTTTGGGAATTGCCGCTGCTATGCAGGTGCAGTTGCCGGGCCGTTTTATCTGGAGCATGTATCAGTTAGCGCTGCCAGAGCAGCAACTACCTGATTTATCAGTCTTTAGTAAAGACAGTTTACGCTGGCGTATTTTCCGTTTATTGCCTGCTTTAGTCACCCAAGATGAATTTGAGCTGCTGCGCCGTTTTATCAGTGACGATAAAGATCAGCAAAAACGCTCGCAGTTGGCGCTGAAACTGGCGGATTTATTTGACCAGTATCAGGTGTATCGCGCCGATTGGCTGGCTGATTGGGCCAAGGGGTTGTATCGCTTAGCGCAAATGGATGGTGACGCTAAAGTGATGCCGGATGATCAGTTGTGGCAGGCCAAACTCTGGCAGGCAATTTTGGCCGAGTTGCCAGCAGAACAGCAGCAACAAAGCCGGTTTTCCTTGCATCAGGCCTTTTTACAGCAAGTAAAAAGCTGGAAAAAAGCGCCAAAGAATTTACCACGCCGCGTCATTATTTTTGGTATCTCGTCTTTGCCGCAACAGATGCTGGAAGTGTTGTCGGCTCTCGCGCCTTATTGTCAGATTTTATTGGCGGTATTAAACCCTTGTCAGTTGTATTGGGCTGATATTATTGCCGAAAAAGACAAAGTCAAAGCTGCGCAAAGACGTCAGCCGGAAAAGGCCGGTTTTTTACCTTTTGCCAGTGCCGAGCAGTTATCAGGTCAGGCGCAGCCTTTGCTGGCGGCCTGGGGCAAACAGGGGCGGGATTATATTCGCTTGCTGGATCAGTTTGATGAAACTGCCGCTCATAAAGAGCTGTTTGCCCATCAAAAAGTCGATTTATTTGAAAGCCCCAACACCAGCCATTTATTAGGTCAGTTGCAGGACGATATTTTGCAGCTGCGATCCATCACAGAAACCCAAAGCCAATGGCCAGCTTTAACAGCTGAAGCGGCGCGCAGCATCAGCTTTCAAAAAGCCCATAGCCCACTTCGCGAAGTGGAAATTCTGCACGACCACCTGCTGCAGCTCTTTGCCCAAAACCCGGAGCTGGGCGCTAAAGATGTAATGGTGATGGTGCCGGACATTAATTTGTACGCGCCTTTAATTGAAGCTGTGTTTGGCAAAGTGCCGATGGGCGATTTGCGCTATATCCCTTACAGTATTTCCGATCAAAACAGCAAAAAGCAGCAGCCGTTATTGCAGGCTTTAGACGTGCTGTTAAGCCCGGAGCAGCAACGCTTAAACGCCAGTACAGTTTTCGATATGCTGGATATCAGTGCTTTGCAGCAAAGGTTTGGTGTAAAAGCAGCAGCTTTACCCAAGATTAAACAGTGGATTGAAGGGGCTGGTATTCGCTGGGGGCTGGATCAGCAGCATCGTCAGCAACTGGGTTTACAGCATGGTTTTGAGCAAAACAGCTGGCTTTTTGGGATCCGTCGTATGCTGCTGGGGTATGTGGCGGGCGATACAGCGCCCTGGCAAGGTATAGCGCCTTATGCCGATGTGGCAGGTTTAGAAGCCGCTGAACTTGGCCCTGTGCTGGTGCTGCTGCAAAAGATTAACGAGCTATGGCAACAACTTGCAGTAAAACGCAGCCCGGCCGATTGGCATCTGTTATTTACTCAGTTGCTACAAGACTTTTTTGCACCCGACGAGCTGGAAAGTCAGCAGCTCGTGCAGCAGTTACAACAGCAACTGCAAAGCTGGCTCGATAACACCACAGGCGCTGAACTTGAAGAAGAGTTAAGTTTACAAATTGCCCGTCAGGCGTTGCTGGAACCTATGCAGGCCGGTGGTTTGCAGCAGAAATTTTTTAGTGGTCGCGTCAATTTCGCCACTTTGCTGCCAATGCGCTCTATTCCTTTTGCGGTGATTTGTTTGCTCGGCATGAACGATGGCGCTTATCCACGAACGCAGCAGCGGCAAGACTTTGATTTAATGGCGCTGGATTATCGCAGTGGCGACAGATCGCGCCGTGATGATGACCGTTATTTATTACTCGAAGCTTTATTATCAGCCCGCCAGCAGTTTTATGTCAGCTGGGTAGGTTTTAGCGTCTTTGATAACAGCGCCCGCGCGCCTTCTGTGCTGGTCAGTCAGCTGCGTGATCATTTGTCTGCAGGTTGGGCTATGGCAGATGGCTCTGAACTGTTGGAGCAAATCACCCTTGAGCACCCCTTGCAGCCTTTTAGCAGACGTTATCGTGAGGTTGGGTCGAAGCTTGTCAGCTATCAGCAGGAATGGGCTAGTTTGCATCAAAAAGCCAGTGCTGTAGAGCAGGGCGAAGCTCTTGAAAAGCTTGACGATTTACATTGGACTTTAAAACAAGCCAGCGATTTTATGCGTGAGCCGGTGCGGTTCTTTTTTAATGAGCGCTTAAAAGTACGGCTGGAACTACCCGAGCTTGCCAGCATTAACGATGAAGTTTTTGCTTTGGATCCGCTGGAACGTTGGCAAATGCAGCAGCAGTTGGTGGCAGAGCTCAAGCGTAGTGTCGAACAAAGCCAAAACGGGCAACAAAACTGGCAACAACAGGCGGAGCAACAGCTGGAGTTATTCCGCTTGCAAGGCCGTTTGGCTGTAGGTTCTGGCGCTGCCTTGATGCAACAGGATTTAGTAGCAGGGCTGGAAGAGCTGGCAGCTGGTTATCAGGATTTTTTAAGCGCTTTTCCAACAGTGGATACAGGTTTTTATCCGCTGTGTTTTGTTGGTCAGCAGGGTGAACTGGTTGAGCATTTAACAGGTTTTAGGCGCAGTAGCGACAACTCGGCTTTGGCTTATGCTGAGCTTTTGCCCACCGCCTTAATTAAAGACCGCAGCCTTGTCTGGCGGAACTTAATCGCGCCTTATCTGAAGCTGCTTTTATGCTGTGCCAGCGGTGTGCCGCTGACACTGTATGTGCTCTCCAGAGTAGGTCAGCTGGTACTGCAACCTATTGAAAAACAACAGGCAGAACAGCAGCTCACCCAGATCCTGCAGCTAATGCAACAAGGTTTATCAGCACCTTTGGCGCTGGAATTTAATGTTGGTATCGAGCTTGTGAAACAGTTGGAAAAAGGTGCGGTTGTGGATGACAAACTGCTATCTAAGCTGGAACGTTTATATACAGGTGACGACTTCAATAATGGAGCTCTGCAACGTAGCCCTTATTTGCAGCGCGCTTTTGCACAGTTTGATGCGCTTTGGCAAAAGGGTCAGTTAGAGAAAAATGCTATGGCTTTATACGGGCCATTACTCGCCGTCAGCTACAGCGAGGTGTCGGTATGAACCAGACCGAACTCTTTAGCACCGACAAGCCAAGTATTGCCAATCTGGATTTATTGTCTTTCCCTTTATCCGGCAGTCAGTTGATTGAGGCCAGCGCAGGCACAGGTAAAACCTTTACCATAGCGGCTTTGTATCTCCGTTTGGTGTTGGGCCATGGCACCAGTAAAGCCTTATTGCCGCCCGATATTCTGGTGGTTACTTTTACCGAAGCTGCAACACAAGAGCTGACCGAACGTATAGGCCAACGTTTAGCCGATGCTGCCCGTTATTTCCGTGAGCAATCTGATCAAGCGGATCCTTTTTTACAAAGCCTGCGCAGCGAATTTAGTCCAGAGCAGTGGCCCCATTGTGCTTATCAGCTGGAGCTGGCGGTGCAGTATCTGGATGAAGCGGCCATTTCTACTATTCACGGCTGGTGTAATAAAGTACTGGCCGAATTTGCGCTTTCCAGCGGTTATTTGTTTGAACAAAACCTGGTGACAGACGTAGAGCAGTTGCAGCTGGATGTGATGCGGGATTACTGGCGTAATTTTTATTACCCATTGCCGGAAGAGCATATAGCCACCGTCTGGCAACAGCTGCAAAACCCTGAAACTTTGCGCAAAAAAATTCTGCCGCTGATAAGCCATCTGTCGTTATTTACAGAACCTGCGACACCAGCTGTGCTCTTGCCTGAAGTGAAAGCGAAGCGTAAGCAAAAGCTGGCAGAGCTTAAAGCACCCTGGAATAACTGGGTGAGCGAAATCCGTATTTTGCTGCACGGGGCTATTGAGCGCAAAGAAGTCGATGGCCGTAAATTGCAGGTGCGTTATCTCGATAGCTGGCTGGCAAAATTAGTGGCTTGGATAAGCGATGCCGAAATGGTTGATCCGGATTTACAAACAGGCCAAAGCCGCTTAACGCCAGAAGGTTTAAGTGATGCTTTTAAAGGCCCGGTTCCGCATCATCCGGCTTTTGAGGCTATGGCAAAACTGGCGGACGAACTGGCGGCTTTGCCGGATCCACAGCAGGATTTAGTACTGCATGCCGCCTTTTGGTTTGCGCGGCGTTTCCATCAGTTGCAGTTAGAGCGCTCCGAACTTGGTTTTGATGAGCTATTAAGCCGCTTGCAGCAGGCGCTGCAAAAAGACCAGGGTGGCTTATTGGCCGAGCGTTTACGGCGTAAATTCCCGCTGGCTTTAATAGATGAATTTCAGGATACCGATCCTGTGCAATATCAGTTATTTGATGCCATTTATCAGCTGAATCAAAACAGACCCGACTGCGGTATTTTACTGATAGGCGACCCAAAACAAGCCATTTACGCCTTTCGTGGCGCTGATATTTATAGTTATTTAGCCGCCAAACAAGCCACAGCGGGAAGGCACTTTCAACTGCCGAAAAACTTCCGTTCAACCAACGAAATGGTCAGTGCGGTCAATCACTTATTTAGTTATGCCGAACAACGCGCTTTAGGCGCTTTTGTGTTGGGCCGACCAGATTTATTAAGCTTTTATCCGGTGGAAGCTCAAGGGCGTAAAGAGAGCTTTGTGGTGGAGAAAAAACCGGCCACAGCGCTGGAGTTTTGTATTAAAGAATCCCCCGATGGTAAAGCGTTTAGCAAAGGTGCTTGTCTGGCAGAAATGGCGCAGGCCTGTGCTGAACAAATAGCAATATTTTTAACGGGCAGTGCGGCAGGCAATACAGGTTTTGTAGAAAAAGGGCAGTTCACAGCACTTAAAACCAGTGATATAGCAGTTTTAGTGAATAACCAGCAGGAAGCCAATGCCATTAAAAAAGCCTTGGCAGAGCGTGCTTTGGCCTCAGTGTATTTATCCGATAAGGGCGCTGTATTTGAAAGCCCGGTGGCTTTGGATTTATTACTCTGGCTTAGAGCTTGCGCTGAGCCGCAACGTGAAGCTTTGGTGCGTTCGGCCTTGTCGAGCTGGAGCTTGTCGTTAAATTATTCTGAGCTTGAACAGCTGCTGCAGGATGAGCTGTTGTGGGAGCAGCAACTGGCGCGTTTTGCCAGTTATCATGTGCTTTGGCAACAGCAAGGTGTGCTGGTGATGTTATGGCAGTTGATGCGTGATTTTGCGGTGGCTGAGTTTTTACAGCAGCAGCCATCAGGCGAAAGGCTACTCACCGATATTCTGCATTTGGCGGAACTGTTGCAACAACGTTCGATGGAGCTGGAAGGCCCGGCTGCGCTTATTCGTTATTTGGCTGAGCATTTGGCGGGGCAAGGCGATTTAGCGGCTGAGCAGCAAAAACTGCGTTTAGAAAGCGATGAAGCCCTGATTAAAATTGTCACTATTCACAAATCCAAAGGTCTGGAATACCCGCTGGTATTTTTGCCTTTTATCGCTTTAGCCCGAGCTGTAGATGCCGACAAAGGCCCTGTGACTTATCACCAGGATGGTGAACTGACGGTGGTGTTACAAGCCAACGAGCAGCAAGCCCAACAAGCAGAGCGGGAACGTTTGGCCGAAGATATGCGTAAGCTTTATGTGGCGTTAACCAGAGCCCGGCATTATTGCTGGGTGGGGCTTATGCCAGTGAAAGAGCAAAGCGCTATAGGTTACTTGTTATCTGATGATGCGCTGGTATCGCCTGTGGCTTTGCCAGAGCAGTTATCGCCTTTACTGACACAGCCTGATATTCGCCTTGCCGACAACTTATCAGAACAAAATACTCAAGTTCTGATGCTGGATCAGGCAGGCGTGCTATTGCCTTATGCCCAAATGACCCGGTCAGTCAAAGAGCTGTGGTGGATAGCCAGTTACAGCGCTTTGCTGGAGCAACATCAGCATGACAGTAAAGCGGCGGAGTTGTTTCAGGAATTGGCGCCAGAGCAATTACAGGATGATGCTGAGCCAACAGAAGCAAAGGCTGTAACTCTGGCCCAAGGTTTTGTTCGTGGCAGTCAGGCCGGTACTTTTTTACATGATGCGTTGGAGTGGGGCGCAGTTCAGGGTTTTGATCTATTGGCGCAGCAGCCGGATTTATGGCAACAAGGCTTAACCCCTTTAATGCAGAAATATGGCCTGTTGCAGCAACTACCAGAGCATAGATGGCAAATCCGGTACTGGGCTGAGCAACAAGCACCTTATCCTGAAACTGACCATTTAGCTGCAGCTATAGTGCCATTGCAGCAGTGGCTGACGGAGCTTATTCAAACGCCACTGTGGCCGAGTCAACAAACCAGTTTAAGCACACTTAACGAAGGCAGTTACCGAGCTGAACTCGAATTCTGGCTGGCGGTACAGCACTGCAGCAGTGCGCAGTTGGACGCTTTAGTGCAGCAGTATCTGTGGCCTGAATTGTCACGGCCAGCACTTCGTACCACACAGTTGCAGGGCATGCTGAAAGGTTTTATCGACTTAACTCTGGAGCAGGATGGCAGATACTGGGTGCTGGATTATAAATCGAACTATATAGCCGATGGCCAGTACGACAGCCCTGCCTTAATACAACAGATGCTGACACACCGCTACGATGTGCAGGCGGCTTTATACGCTGTGGCCATCCATCGTTTATTACAAAGCCGTTTAGCGGGGTATCAGCCAGAACAGCATTTAGGCGGCGCTTTGTATTGGTTCCTGCGTGGTGGTGAAGCTGCAGGCAAAGGTGTGCTTACTGTGAATATTTCGCTGGAGTTGGTCACTAAGCTGGATGCCCTATTGCAAGGCCAGTTGGTCGCTAAGGAGCTGGCAAATGTCTGATTCAGAATTATTGGAACTGCAGATGCAGGGCAAAGACTGGCGTGCTTTGGATAAAGCCCTGGTGACCTTTTTCCGCGAGCAACAACAGCTGGAGCCGGCGCTGGCGCTATTGATTGGTCAGTGCAGCTTTGCGCTCGCTCAGGGCCATTTATGTTTACCGTTGCAGCGTATGCCACAGTATTCTGAACAGCAATGGCAGGCTTTGATGGCGCTTTATCCGGATTTAATTCAGCTGAATGAAGATAACAATCAGCCTTTTGTCTGTGCCAATAACGCTTTGTATATGAGGCGTTATTTTGGTTATCAGCAGCATATAGCGTTTTATCTAGAGCAGAGCAGCGTGCGCAGCCAGCAGCTGCGACAGGCTATTGATCCGGCTCTGCTGAATCAGTTGTTGGATCCGCTATTTCCTGTGACTGCAGCAACACAAGCTGAACCTGACTGGCAACGTTTGTCCTGCGCCATAGCAGCGAGCAGCAGTTTTAGCGTGATCACAGGCGGTCCTGGTACAGGCAAAACCACCACAGTGGTTAAATTGCTATTGGTGTTGCAGCAATTACAGCAGCAACAAGGCGCTGCGCCTTTAACCATTCAACTGGCTGCACCCACCGGCAAAGCTGCAGTGCGGCTTAGAAGCTCCATTCGTAATACGCTGGACAGACTGCCAGCATCGGCAGAGATCAAAAGCCAGGTGCCTACTGACGTATCTACTTTACATAAGCTGCTAGGCGCGCGCGCACAAAGCCGGCAATTTAAGCAAAACGCACTGGAGCCTTTGGCGCTGGATTTATTAGTAGTGGATGAAGCCTCGATGTTGGATGTGGAGCTGATGGCGGCTTTATTGTCGGCCTTACCGGCTCATGCGCGACTGATTTTATTAGGCGATAAAGATCAGCTGGCGTCGGTGGAAGCGGGCGCTTTAATGGCCGAACTTTGCCAATGGGCAGAGCAGGGGCATTATTGGCCTGCAACTGCGGCCTGGTTAAATCAATTGTCCTCTGCAGCTATATCAGAGTCATTAATCAGCCAACAAGGCAAAGCGCTGGAGCAACAAATAGGTATGCTCAGAGTCAGTCATAGGTTTGACCCACAAAGCGGTATTGCCAAACTTGCCAATGCGGTCAATAGCGGTCAGAGCGCAGAAGTGACCGCCATTTGCCGCGCTGATTATGCCGATCTGCAGTATGTTGAGGCGGCTGAATTAAAGCAGCTCAAACAATTTGTGTTGACGGGGCAGCTGAAAAAGCAAATACCTGATGCTGCTGGCTTTAGTTTTTATCTGCAGACCCTAGCGCAAAGCCCGGCTTTGGATGCCTCAGAGCAGGCTGTAGATCACTGGGCGCAGCAAGTGCTGGCTGACTTTTCCGCCTTTCAATTGCTTTGTGCAGTGCGACAAGGGCCTTTGGGCGTAGAGCAGGTCAATCTGAGTGTAGAGAAAATGCTGCATCAGGCCGGGCTTATTCAGCAAAGCAGTCAGCAGAGCAGCCACTGGTACGCGGGTCGGCCAGTGATGGTGACGCAAAACGATTATGCACTGGGTTTAATGAATGGCGATGTAGGTATTTGTTTGTTGCGGCCTTATCAGGGTAAATTGATGCTAGCTGTGGCTTTTGCATCAGAAGACAGCAGCAAAGCAGTGCGTTGGGTTTTGCCAAGTCGGTTACAGCAAGTCGAAACCGCTTATGCCATTACTGTGCATAAATCTCAGGGTTCGGAGTTCCGTCATGCGGTGCTGGTATTGCCGGATCACTTCAGCCCAGTACTAACCCGCGAGCTGATTTACACCGGAATTACCAGAGCGGCGAAACTTTTTAGCCTGGTGTGTGCCAAACCTGACTTGTTGGCCTTAGCTATTGAGCAGAAGGTGCAACGTCACGGCGCTGTAAGGCTAGAACTAAAACACTAAATGGTTGCATCTTCAAAAAGGTAGCCGATAATAACGCGCCACAGGAACAGCAACGTGACTGGCGAAAATTAATAAGGGAGTAGTGATGGATTTCTGGTTGTTATTTAAAGCTTTTATTCTGGGTATTGTTGAAGGTTTAACTGAGTTTTTACCCGTATCCAGCACTGGCCATTTGATTGTTGTAGGCGATTTGATTGGCTTTTATAACGAAGGCAAGGTGTTTGAAATTGCCATTCAGTTAGGTGCTATTCTGGCCGTGGTATTTGAATACCGTCAGCGTTTTATCCATGTTGCCACCGGCATTACTCACGATAAAAAAGCACAGAATTTTGTACTGAATTTATTTGTCGCTTTCCTGCCAGCCGCCATTATTGGCTTGTTGTTTATTAAGTACATTAAGTTGTATCTGTTTAATCCTATTACAGTTGCGACCATGCTGGTGCTGGGTGGTTTAGTGATTTTGTATGCGGAGCGTCGTACTCATCAGGTGAAAATTCATGATGTAGACGACATCACCTGGAAAGATGCGTTAAAAGTAGGTTGTGCGCAGATCATCTCGATGATCCCCGGTACTTCGCGTTCAGGATCAACCATTATTGGCGGTTTGTTTTTTGGTTTTGATCGCAAAGTCGCGGCAGAGTTTTCGTTCTTTTTAGCTGTGCCTACTATGTTTGCTGCGACCTTCTACGACTTGTTTAAACATCGTGATGTATTGCAGTTTGATCAGGCGCCTATGTTTATCGTAGGTTTTGTCACAGCCTTCTTCAGCGCCTTGTTAGCGGTACGTACCTTTGTACGTTTTGTATCGAACCACAGCTACGAGATTTTCGCTTGGTACCGTATCGCCTTTGGTTTGGTGATATTAGCTACCTGGTACTTTGGCTGGGTCAGCTGGTCTTAAATAAAATTGGGGTCAGAGTAAAATTAAGCCTCTGGGGCTTAATTTTACTCTGACCCCAATTAAGTTTAGCGGCCTAAGTATTTATCCAGAGTTTTGTATAAACCCTGCCACATGGTTTGGTTTTTCTGCTTCAGCTTGGCTGCGTTGTCTGCCAGACGAGGAGCGATTTCTTCCTGTTCAGCCAGCAACTGACTGACCTTTTGCGTCAGGCTGACCGCAGAGAGTTTTTCCAGGCAATAATCTGCCATACCAAAATCAGACATCATCGCATGGTACTTGTGGCTCCAACTGGTGGCGATACAAGGCACACCCTGACTCAGCGCATTAATAGCACCGTGGAAACGAGAGCTGATGGTAATTGAGCTTTGGCCGATAAAGGCCTTCACCGCTAACGGATCTTCAATCTGAATGGTATCGCACGGTGCTAAGCGGGAAATCTCCTGACACAGCAGCTGATCTTCTTTACCTTCATGATTGACCAGCACCACAGCGTAACCTAACTCCACCAATTGATTGGCGGCAGCAGCAAAAGCTTCGACATAGTTGGTGCGCTCCGCTTCAGCATTAGCGTGGTTAAACTTGGACACCACTTTGCTGTTTGGAATAAGAGCGGCAAACTTGCCTTCAATTTCAGGTAATGCAGCAGTGCTGTGGCCTTTTAAACCCACGGTAAAGTCAGGTGTTAACTTCACAGTATCCGGCAGATTGGCTTCACAGCTTTGTAAATGGCTGAAGGACACAGGGTCGCGCACATAAATCAGAGCAGCGCTGTGAATAATATCGCGCATCGCTGCTTTGCTTTCGTCACTGCTAAAAGGACCAAAAGCCTGAGGCATAAAGACAAAAGGTTTACCTGCTTCTTTAAAACGTTTCACTTCACGTGCGGTGTTTTGCAGAAACTTCAAAGGCCACTGGTCGCCATAAGCAAAACCGCTGGCTTCTAAAATGACGTCAACATCACGTTCTGTCACCATGCCGTAACGTTTCATCAGGTTACGCATTGAGCCTGGTAATTTGCCAAACCATGGCGTTAAATCCAGGGCTTTGCGGCGGAACGACACTTTTTGCCATGCGCCTAATAAAGCACGCTCACGGTAGGGCAGGTTAGGGCCGGGCGATAACACCAGCTCAGTGTTGTTTAAGGTTTTTAAACCCTGTAAACAGGCCAGCAGCATCAGGTAGGCACCTTTATTGCGGAACTGTACCCCTTTGATTTCGACTAATAAGGCTTTTGATTCAGACATAAGTTAATAACTCCGTAGCGGTTTTCTTCTCGGAGTGAGGGATCAACGCCTGCGGATCAGGGTAACCCACAGCAATCAGCAT
>Ga0180008_1000438_pt1 | contig 36203 bp, 41 predicted proteins | sample MM_PW_MetaG_FD_121121 | JGI IMG/M metagenome (GOLD analysis project Ga0180008, IMG submission 121121) | Groundwater microbial communities from the Aspo Hard Rock Laboratory (HRL) deep subsurface site, Sweden - MM_PW_MetaG | ecosystem: Environmental > Aquatic > Deep subsurface > Groundwater... | reverse complement strand
AGCCTTGAGCTTGACTGAGTTGAATGATGGCGCGCTCTTCGACGCTGAGTTCGGAATAGGACATAGGGGCAGCACCGTACCGGAAAGGTCAGGTGTTGCACTCAGTTTTCGCGGCCGCCGAGGAATGCCATCTCCTTTTTGCATCCTATAGCAGTGACTGTAAGATTTTCAAGGTACAACGAGTTCGTATGAACTGGCTTATTGAGTTTTGACACCTCGAACGAGCGCTATGATGGCGTCCAGATTCGAGGTGTATCTCTCTCACTACCAAACCCTAGTCTACGCGGCGCAAATCGCGAGGAAAAACCATGACATGAAGGTTCACCGACCTTTTTCCGCCCTCAGCTTTCGTAGACGCAGATCCGTTTGCAGTCTTCTTTTCCTCATCGTCATAAATGTCTAATTAAATGCGGAACGCATGTGCATGAACATAAACAGTAAGGGTGACCGTCGACCGTTTTTTATATTTCTCATCTTTTTGCGCCTGGGACTGACCTCATTTGGCGGCCCCATTGCACACCTGGGGTATTTCCGCGATGAGTTCGTCACGCGCCGGCAATGGCTCACTGAGCGTAGCTATGCTGACCTGGTTGCACTTTGCCAGTTCTTGCCAGGCCCTGCGAGTAGCCAGGTCGGAATGGCGCTGGGACTCTCTCGTTCGGGATACTCTGGGGCGCTGGCCGCCTGGGCGGGTTTCACGTTGCCCTCGGCGATCCTTCTGATTCTGTTTGCGTTAGGTATTTCCAACTATGGCGATATCATCGCGCCTGGTGTACTGCACGGCCTGAAAGTCGTGGCCGTTGCGGTGGTCGCTCAAGCCGTATGGGGAATGGCACGGAATCTATGCCCAGATGCGTTGCGTATCACGATCATGGCGATTACGACGTGTGTGGTGCTGTTGGTTCCGTCTGCATGGGGGCAGATCGGCTCAATAGCTGTAGCTGCTTTTGCCGGCTTGCTTTTATTCAAACCAGCTCGCGCCGCCGAACATGATCCACTGCCCATAAAGGTCGGTTACCGAGCAGGTTTGTTCTGGTTATCACTGTTCTTCGCTTTGCTGGTCGGCTTACCGATAATGAGCCAGATGCTACTCAATCAGACGCTCTCCATGGTGGATGCATTTTATCGCGCCGGGTCTCTGGTATTTGGTGGCGGTCATGTGGTGTTGCCATTGTTGCAGGCAGAAGTAGTGCCTTCAGGCTGGGTCAGCAATGAAACCTTTCTTGCCGGGTATGGTGCAACACAGGCTGTTCCTGGGCCGCTTTTGACGTTCTCTGCATTTCTAGGTGCTTCGATGAGCGTCGAACCCTCTGGCTGGGTCGGCGGGTTCATTTGTTTGCTAGCCATTTTTCTGCCGTCGTTTCTATTGATCGTTGGTACGTTACCGTTTTGGGAGCAACTGCGGCGCAGCGTACATATCCAAGCGGCGTTGCTTGGGATCAATGCGGCGGTGGTTGGTTTGCTTCTGGCGGCGCTTTATCAGCCTGTATGGACGAGCGCGATCCTTAAGCCACAGGACTTCGGTTTGGCATTGGTGTGCCTAGTCGCTCTGATGTTTTGGAAGCAACCGCCATGGTTGGTGGTGATCGGTGGTGGTGTAGCCGGATGGTTGCTGAGTGCCATGCTTTGAAAGTCTTTCAAACTCCTTAGGGCTTTCTCGTCTAGTTGGAATGCCCTTCCATAGCATCCTTACCATGGTCGGAGAGTTGGGCGTCAAATCGACGGCAGCCGCTGCGGCGACTCAGCTTCACCTCCATACTGCTTCATATCGTCTCGGCATGCCTGGGTAAGGCGATAGAAATCAGGGCAGCCAGCAATACGAAGGCCGAGGAAACCCACAAGCAGGCCTCCAATCCGTAACTCTGATAAATCCAGCCGGACAGCACGGTGCCGAGCAGTCGGCCCAAAGCGTTGGACATGTAGTAGAAACCCACATCCAGCGATACCCCGTCTTCTTTGGCATACGAGACGATGAGATAGCTGTGCAGCGAGGAATTCACCGCGAACAACACGCCGAACACCATTAACCCACCCAGCAGCACAACGTGAGGCGACCAACCCGCCGAGAGACCGAGGGCGATTGCAGCAGGCAGACCTGCCAGCAATGCCGCCCAAACGAAGGCCGCCCGCCCATCCGGGACGTGGCCGTGCTTCTTTCCGGTGATGTTTGGGGCCATCGACTGGACGATGCCGTAGCCGATGACCCAGGCTGCCAAGAAGCCACCAACCATCCAGAAGTCCCAACCAAACACCGTACTCAGGTAGACCGGCAACGCCACTACGAACCACACATCGCGGGCACCAAAGAGGAACATTCGCGCCGCCGAGAGGATGTTGATCGCCTTGCTCTTGGAGAGGATGTCGCGGAACTTCGGTTTAGCCTTGGCTTTGCCCAGATCCTTCTTCAGCAGGAACAGGCTGGCTATCCATATCAGCGCCAGAGTCGCGGCCATCGCCAGCACGGCAACCGTAAAGCCCAGCAATGCCAGCAGCGCACCGCCCAGGAAGAAACCCACGCCTTTGAGTGCGTTCTTCGAGCCGGTGAGAATTGCCACCCATTGGTAAAGGGTGCCTTGCTGGTTGTCGGGCACCAGCAGTTTGATGGAGCTCTTCGCGCTCATCTTGTTGAGGTCTTTGGCAATCCCCGACAGCGCCTGGGCCCCCATCACCCAAGGGATGGTCAGCCAGGCGGCGGGCACCGTCAGCATCAACAAGGCTGCCACCTGCAAGCCCAAACCAATGTTCATGGTGCGATTCAGGCCTAGACGGGCACCAAGGTAACCGCCCACCAGATTGGTAATGACACCGAAGATTTCGTAGAACAGAAACAGGAACGCAATCTGTAACGGGCTGTAGCCCAACGCATGGAAGTGCAACACCACCAACATGCGCAAGGCGCCGTCGGTGAGAGTAAAAGCCCAGTAATTGCCGGTCACCAACAGGTACTGGCGCACTTGCGGGGAAAGGGCTGACAACGCGTTCATGATCTCTCCCTGTTAATCGGCCAAACCGACCAGTTTGGCCAACTCAACAGCACGGTTGGCGTAACCCCATTCATTGTCGTACCAGGCGTAGATCTTCACTTGAGTGCCATTGATCACCATCGTCGACAGTGCATCGATGATCGATGAACGCGGGTCAGTGCGGTAGTCGATGGACACCAGTGGGCGTATTTCATAGCCGAGGATATTTTTCAGCGGGCCTTCTGCTGCTTCCTTGAGCAACGCATTAACTTCATCCACCGAGGTGGCGCGCTCCACTTCGAACACACAGTCGGTGAGCGAGGCGTTGGCCAGCGGTACGCGCACCGCGTGACCATTCAGGCGCCCACGCAGCTCGGGGAAAATTTCCGCAATGGCGGTGGCCGAGCCGGTGCTGGTCGGGATTAGGCTCATGCCGGAAGCGCGGGCGCGGCGCAGATCCTTGTGCGGCTGATCGAGGATGCTCTGGGTGTTGGTCAGGTCGTGGATGGTGGTGATCGAGCCGTGGCGAATGCCCAGATTCTCGTGGATCACTTTGACGACCGGGGCCAGGCAATTGGTGGTGCAGGAGGCAGCGGTCACAATACGGTGCTGCGCCGGGTCGAACAGGTGCTGGTTAACGCCCATCACCACGTTCAAGGCGCCTTGCTCCTTGACCGGCGCACAGACCACCACACGCTTAACGCCCTGATCCAGGTAGGCCTGCAACACCGCCACAGTCTTCATCTTACCACTGGCCTCGATCACCAGATCGCAACCCGACCAGTCGGTTTCGGCAATCGTTTTGTTTGCGGTGACCTTGATGCGGTTACCGCCAATCATTACATGATCGCCTTCGGCGCTGGCTTCGTTGTGCCAACGGCCATGCACAGAGTCGAAGTTGATTAGGTGCGCATGGGTTGCTGCATCGCCTGCCGGATCGTTGATTTGCACGAACTCGAACTCTGGCCAGCCCCAGGCTGCACGCAGGGCGAGACGACCGATACGACCGAAACCATTGATACCTACTTTGATGCTCATGCTGTTGTTCTCTTGGGACTGCTGTCTGCGGGCAATTACGACTTCGCGATGTCGAATTGGCTGATGTAGTTGATATGTGCAGGGTGCTGAATCGCACGCGGACGCAGCGCTTGCACTTCGCTTATCGCCTCACGGAACGGCACTCCGCATTCGATCAACAGTTGCGCTGCAATCAATCCGGTACGGCCCGAACCGCCCTTGCAGTGAATGGCAATATTCTTGCCTTCGATGAGCAATTGCTTGATCCGCTCACGATTGGTCTCCCAGGCAGCCTGGAACGGCTCACCAGGTGCCTCGTCATCCTCCACAGGCAGATGAAACCACTCGATACCACGCTGCAGGCACTGCTCTGGCAGATTTGCGACTTCGTTCTGGCTCAACTCTTCAACCGGCATCAGCGTCAGCAAGGCCGAAGCACCTGCTTCCTTCAGAGAGTCCAGCGCCTCAGCGACCGACGCGTCTTTCGTGCCTGGGCAAGGCGTGAAGATCAATTGGCCTTGCACAGCTGTCGTGGTGAAAACGGAATACGGATGTTGGTGCACGATCAGTCGTCCTTTAGATAGAGCGTTGATTAACGCGTTTGGAGAGTTCTTCCGCCGATTCCTTACGCTCGGAATAGCGGTCGACCAGATAGTCCTGCCGCTCGCGCAGCAGCAATGTGAACTTCACTATCTCTTCCATCACGTCCACGACACGGTCGTAGAATGCGGAGGGCTTCATGCGCCCGGCCTCGTCGAACTCCAGGTAGGCCTTCGGCACCGAGGACTGGTTAGGGATGGTGAACATACGCATCCAACGACCCAGCACACGTAGCTGGTTGACCACGTTGAAAGATTGCGAGCCACCACAGACCTGCATCACCGCCAGCGTCTTGCCCTGAGTTGGGCGCACCGCGCCCATGGTCAACGGAATCCAGTCGATCTGCGCCTTGAACACCGAGCTCATCGAGCCGTGGCGCTCCGGGGAGCACCAGACCTGACCTTCTGACCAGAGCACCAGTTCGCGTAGCTCTTGCACTTTGGGGTGGCTGTCCGGCACGTCGTCTGGCAACGGCAGCTCAGATGGATTGAAGATACGTGTTTCTGCGCCGAAGTGCTGCAACAGGCGCGCAGCTTCTTCGGTCAGCAGGCGGCTGAACGAACGCTCGCGAGTCGAGCCGTAGAGCAGCAGGATGCGCGGTTTGTGTGTAGCCGACAGCGTACTGCCGAGTTTATCGAGGGTCGGCAGGTCGACCAGTTCGGCATCGAGGTTGGGGATCATTTCTTCAGTCATACGTTTACTCCTGAGCGAGGGCGCCCTTCGGATGATCGAACCAGCGGCGCTTGAGCCAGAGGGCCACGCCGACCAGGGAGATCAACACCGGCACTTCCACCAGCGGGCCAATCACAGTAGCGAAGGCCACCGGGGAGGCCAGGCCGAATGTGGCAATGGCCACAGCGATGGCCAGTTCGAAGTTGTTACTGGCAGCGGTAAAGGCCAGTGCAGTGGTGCGTGGATAGTCAGCGCGGAGTAGCTTGCCCATCCAAAAGCTGATGAAAAACATCACCACAAAGTAGATGGTCAGCGGGATAGCGATACGCAGCACATCCAGCGGCAACTGCAACACCATGTCGCCCTTGAGGCTGAACATCGCCACGATGGTCAGCAACAGCGCGACCAGCGTCAGCGGGCTGATGCGTGGAATGAAGCGTTGGCTGTACCAGGTTTCGCCTTTGCGGCTGATGAGGATCCTGCGCGTAAGGAAACCGGCCAGAAATGGGATGCCCAGATAGATCAGCACGGACTCCGCGATGCTGACAAAGTTGGTATCAATCACACTGCCCTGAAGGCCGAACAATGGCGGTAGTAGACCTAAGAAGATCCATGCATACACGCTGAAGAACAGGATCTGGAAGATGCTGTTGAAGGCCACCAACCCGGCGACATATTGGTTATTGCCGCCCGCGATCTGATTCCACACCAGCACCATGGCGATGCAGCGCGCCAGACCGATAAGGATCAGGCCGGTCATGTACTCCGGCTTGTCAGCGAGAAACACGATGGCCAGTACGAACATCAGCACTGGGCCGATCACCCAGTTCTGAATCAGCGAAAGGGCCAGAATGCGCTTGTCCTTGAACACCTCCGGCAGATCTTCGTACCTGACCTTAGCCAGCGGCGGATACATCATCACAATCAGGCCGATGGCAATCGGGATGTTGGTCGAACCCACCGAAAGGCTGTTAAGCCAGGCCGGCAGCCCCTCGAACAGACTGCCCAAGCTGACACCAACCGCCATAGCGAGAAAGATCCAGACCGTCAGATAGCGATCCAAAAAAGAAAGACGGCTTTTACTCATCGTCATGTCTCCAGTGTCAGAAGGTGCCGATCAGGGCCAACTCGGCCTTGAGTTGTTCGGCACTTAACTGCTTGAGCGGTAAAGCCAGGAAGGCTTCGATTCGGGTTCTGATCTGTTCCAGAGTGGCTTCGAAAGCCACCTCGATCTCTTCTTGAGTCCCTTGGTATTCCGAAGGGTCTGCCAAACCCCAGTGGGCCTTGGTGGCCGGCCCGAAAAACACCGGGCAGGCTTCGCCGGCAGCCTTGTCACACACCGTAATGACGAAATCAGGCGCCAGGTTCTCGTAGACATCGCTGGATTTGCTGTAGAGCCCTGCAGGCGAGATTTCAGCCTTATCCAACGTTTTCAGACTCAGCGGATGCACTTCACCTTTCGGCTGACTGCCGGCGCTGTAGGCGTGCATATCCGTCGGAGCCAAGTGATTGAACATGGCTTCACAAAGAATGCTGCGGCAGCTGTTAGCAGTGCAGAGAAACAGAATCTTCATCAGGCTATCTCGTAATGGCCCAGCGTTTCTTGGGCAGGCGTTAACTCAGCAACAAGCGGCCAGGCGCTGTGGGCGATCACCCATTACGTCGAGGCGTTTGGCATCTGGACTGAGCCAGTGCTGGTTGGCGTCCAGTGTGGTTTTCAGTACGGCAATCACCCAGTCCGGCAGATTGGGGTGCAGGCGGTAATACACCCATTGACCTTGCCGACGATCCTCCAGCAAACCGCAACTGCGCAGTTGCGCCAGGTGCCGGGAGATTTTCGGTTGGCTCTCATCGAGTGCGCAGGTCAGTTCACAAACGCACAGCTCTTGCTCACGGGTGATGAGCAACATCAGACGAACGCGGGTTTCGTCAGCCAAGCATTTGAATACAGTGGTCGGTGTCAGATGGTCAGCCATAGGGGTCTCAACGTTTGGTTTTCACCAACACGAACATCTTGATGCGTTCATGGATCTCGTGAAGGGTGTGACGAAATGCATCGTGTTTGGTGCTGGTCACCGGGTCTTCAAAGTTCCAGGCCAGCACCTCTCCGGCGCCTGGGAGGGCATGACATTCCAGCGATGATTTATCGCATAGGGTGATGACGTAATCGAAACGCTCGCCCGCAAACTCATCGATAGGCTTGCTGCGCAACCCTTCGGTACTCACACGCAGGTGCTGAAGCGATCCCAAGGTGCGGGGATCGATCTCGCCGGGCGCAGTACCTGCACTGAAGGCGTCGAATTGTTCGGAGTCAGTGTGCCGCAGAAGTGCTTCAGCCAGTTGCGAGCGGAGCGTTAGCCACACAAACAAACAGCACGCGGGTCTTATCGGTCATCGCCAAGTCTCGAATTGGATATGGTTTTTCGAATATACGTTTTTTCGAATATCCAGTAAAGCAGTAAGACCAATGACTGTAAATATAGGCGGCTTCTAGCCCTCTACGTTCATGAACCTCAGCTTTATCGCAGCCAGTGGCACGTCTCCAGCCACATAACATCTGATTACTCGTATATCCGTACTTGGTAATTTATCTGTCATAGCGGTGGTTTAGACTCTCCCGCACCTCAACCCCAAACAGATACCTTGCGATGAACAAACTGACCCTGTCTGTTCTCTGTTAAAGGGGCAGTATCATTCTCCAAACAGCGCTTTACATGTGCATGTACATGCACATATATTCTCGACATGAACGTCACCACCAACCGATCTCAAGCCATTGAGTCTGCCATTGAGTCTCTCGACGGCACATTTTTCAAAGCCCTCTGCGAGCCGCCAAGAGTCGCGGTGCTGAAGCGCGTGATGCAATTAGGTCGAGCAGATGTGACCGCGATTGCGGCTGACCTACCCCAGGAGCGTTCGGTGGTATCTCGTCATCTTCAGGTGCTGCTGGACGCCGGGATCGTGCGCGCCACTAAGGTGGGGCGTCAGATGTTCTATGAGGTGGACGGCCCAGCCATCGTCAAGCGACTCGAGGACATCCTCCATCACACCAAAAGCATTGCTTTATTGTGCTGCCCAGGCGAATTGCGCTGATTTTTTTTGCCTTAATATGTGTATAGGTGCGCACGCATGAACATAATGAATCACCCATTCGATGTTGTCGTAATAGGCGCTGGTCAGGCAGGACTGGCCTGTGGCTGGCATCTGAAACAGCAGGGAGTCGATTTCCTGATCCTGGATGAGCAGCAGCAACCAGGTGGTAACTGGCGTAACTATTACGACAGCCTCGAACTGTTCTCGCCGGCAGCGTATTCCTCCCTACCGGGGCTACCGTTTCCTGGAGAACCGGGGCGCTACCCCTCCCGCGATGAAGTAGTGCGCTACTTGGAGCAGTACGCCAGCTTCTTCCAGTTACCGATTCTTCCAGGGATACAGGTCATAAAGGTGGATCAGGAAGCTGGGGGGTTCCAGATAGTGGCTGCCAATGGGCAGCGCTTCTTTACCAGGGCGCTGATCGTGGCGTCGGGGGCATTCAGTCGCCCCTATACACCTGAAATTCCTGGGCTCGAAAGCTTCCAAGGAGTTCGCCTTCACAGTGCCGAGTATCGGAATGTGGAAACGTTCAGTGGGCAACGCATCGTAGTGATTGGGGCGGCGAACTCAGCAGTGCAGATTGCTTACGAGCTAGCCAAGGGGGCCGAGGTTACGCTCGCCACACGCCAGGCGATTCGATTCTTTCCGCAGAAGCTACTCGGCGCGGATTTCCATGCCTGGCTGAAATGGACAGGCATGGAAAGAACCCGCTGGCTCAATGATCAGAGCACGCCGGTGCTGGATGACGGCACTTACAAAAAGGCGCTGAAGTCAGGCCTTTTCAATCAGCGGTCGATGTTCGGGCAAGTAACCCCAACCGGAGTTGTTTGGGTGGATGATCACCACGAAGCCGTTGATTGCCTGGTCTTCGCCACTGGGTTCCGCCCAAATATTTCCTTTCTTGAAGACCTCGCGGTGACGGATGATCGAGGGCGATTGATGCAGCGCGATGGACGAGCACTGCACATCCCGGGCCTGTACTTTATGGGGTTACCAAAGCAGCGCAATTTCGCCTCAGCAACCCTCAGAGGTGTAGGGCCTGACGCTGAAGTCATCCTTCCACATTTGCTACGCCATCTGCGTTCCACAGACACTGAAGAAGTGATCGCTGCGCAGCGATGAACAGCTAAAGCAATAAAACACTGTGCGAATTCCGTACCCTGACCACATCGTTGCATTGCCCTTGATCGGCCATGTGAAATCACCCGAGATCTAAGTCGGCGCGGATGATGGTTGGTGCACTTTCAGGAGCAACATCTGGAGCTAATTTTGATTCCGGATTCGGCTAGCGCTTCTACGATGGTGCAATCGGGTGCCATCGTTCCGGGACAGCAGCTTTGGCAATCCTTGGCCATAGACAGTAATTCTTGTCTGATGGTTTGCAATCGGGCCAATTTTGCTTCTACGGACTCCAGATGCTTTCTGACCACAGACAATGCCTCACCGCAAGAACGCTGCTGATCACCTGAGAGGCTAATCAGTTCGCGGACTTCATCCAGAGGGAATCCAAGCTCCCGTCCTTGGCGGATAAACAGCAGTCGCGCTCGGTGCTGTTCCGTGTAAACCCGGTGTCCTCCAGATGAACGATTGGCGACGGGTAGCAGGCCAATTTTTTCGTAGTACCGGATGGTTTCGATGTTACATCCGGTCTGCTTCGACAAGGCGCCGATTCCCCACATATCGCTTCTCCAAAGAAATCGCTTGAACCTGTAGTAGCTACAGATATTACTCTGGTTCGGCTTGATTTTGATAACCAGCGCACGGTGATCAGCTCAAGCCTTGTTTTCCTAAAGAGATGCTCACTGATGAAGGCCGCAAGCCTCAATAGAATAGGCGGTGCAGTGGGCCTGGGTTGCCTGGCCTGTTGTGTCACACCGGTGCTTGGGCTCATGAATGGGCTGATAGGGCTGTCTGCAGTTTCCATAACAGCCAGAATCACCAATGACTTCTGGCTTGCGCTGACCCTAGTGGCCCTATCGGTTGGAACTCTGGTATATCGCAACGTCCGCCACAAATGGAACCGTTGCGCGAATTCGCAAAAGCCTTGCAAAGGAGCGGAGTGCAGTGGTCACTGATATCGTGGGCACATCGCGTTTGATCGCCCTGCACAAGCACTTGGTACGCTTATGCATTACGTTGTTGCTCGGTGTCTACGCGGGCGCGCTATGGGCATCCACTGCGAGCAACGTAGTCACAACCGAGCACATGAGTGCGCAGTTGGTGGCAGAGCACCAGGAGCTGACGCCGGGAAAAACATCGTCAATTGCGTTGAAATTGAACCACCATCCACAGTGGCACAGCTATTGGCGTACCCCTGGCGATTCCGGCATGCCGACGCAGATCAAGTGGAACGTGCCAGCAGGCATCAAAATGGGCTCGATTCAATGGCCCGCGCCTAAGCGACTACCGTTTGGCCCACTAATGAACTTTGGTTATGAAGGTGAAACCTGGCTCATTAGTGACATCACCGTGCCACCGGACTTTGCCAAACCGTCGGTCACGCTGAGTGGTCACGTAGAGTGGCTGGTTTGCTATGACGTCTGCATCCCTGAAGAGGGGCTGCTGACACTAACCCTGCCAGTCGGATTGCCGGGCACTTCTCCAATCGCCAATCCCGAGGCCGTTCAGGGCTTCGAGAAGCTGCGAACCCTGTTGCCAAAAAAGGCGGATGACTGGAGCTTTGCTGCGGTATCGACGAGTGCCGGTAGTACCCTTTCTATCGTGCCTCCACAGGGGCAATCCTTCCCTCAGAGCGTCAGTTTTTTTCCTTATGATGAAGGTGTGATCGAACCGAGCGCGGCTCAGACCTTGTCACACGATGGCGCTGGCTATCAGCTCTCCATCACGCGTGCAGTTCAGCCAGTTGCTCCCTTGGTGAGAGTTCGCGGCATTGTGGTGACGGAAAATGGCACGGCCTCACCAGAGGCGCTGGAAATCGATATTCCAGTCCAGGGTGCAGAAGCTGCCAAGCCGGACACGGCCATCGATACAAGCGCTCAACTGGGGTTGATTGCTGCGGTGTTGCTGGCTTTTTCAGGTGGGATACTGCTCAACCTGATGCCTTGCGTCTTTCCGATCCTCTCGATGAAAGTGTTCGCATTTGCTCGCGAAGCAGATGCTGACAAATCGCGTCGAAATGGCCTGTTCTACTCCATCGGCGTCGTCATTTCGTTCTGGTTACTTGCGATTGTGCTGATGGGATTACGATCCGCTGGGCATGAATTCGGATGGGGCTTTCAGCTTCAATCGCCGGTAATAGTCGCCAGCCTTGCGTTGTTGTTTTTTGTTCTTTCGCTCAACCTTTTGGGTGTCTTCGAGATGGGCAGCCTGGTGCCGAGCCCTCTTGCATCCATCAGCCCTCGTCACCCAGACGTCAGTGCATTTTTCTCCGGTGTGCTCGCAGTTGCGGTTGCCTCGCCCTGTACAGGCCCTTTCATGGCGGTGGCCCTCGGTTATGCGGTGACCCAGCCGGGGTGGACTTCATTGGCAGTCTTCACCTCGCTGGGCCTCGGTATGGCCTTGCCGTATTTTTTGCTGGCGTGGTTTTCTGGCATCAGGAAATGGTTGCCGCGACCAGGGCCATGGATGGTGCAGCTACGTCAATTTCTAGCCTTTCCGCTGCTTGCAACCGTCATATGGCTCGCCTGGGTGCTGGGTGTCCAGGCTGGCGTAAGCCCGTTGATCGACCTACTTTTGGCACTCTGGTTAATTGGTCTTGGCCTGTGGTTTTTCGGCAGGTTTCCCACCAGGCTGGGTAAAACGGTTTCTTGGGCTTTGGCGCTGAGCATCCTGATACCAATGGCCAATATCGCCGGCTCCGCGACCTCCGAATTAACACCCCAAGCTGGTAAGTGGGAGACCTACTCGCAAGCCAAGGTTGAACAACGACTGGGCGATGGGAAGACCATATTTGTCGACTTTACCGCTGCCTGGTGCGTGACGTGCCAAGTCAATAAAAAGCTCGTGCTGAACTCCGATGAAATCAACCAGGCCTTCGAGCAAAGCGGCGTGGTCAGAATGCGGGCCGACTGGACAAATCGAGACCCTGAAATCACCCGTGCCATGGCGCGCTATGGCCGTTCAGGTGTCCCGGTGTATCTCATTCTCCGTCCAGGCCAATCGCCAGAAATACTGCCAGAGTTGCTGACTAAATCACTGGTGAAGGCTGCACTTGTTTCTCCCGTGTCACCTGGTAACGAGTCATCAAAGCCCATTCTGGGCACTCATTAACTGAGGAAAACCCGACATGAAAACGTCCATCGTCGCGTCAATGACATTACTGCTTGTATCGCTCTGGGCGAACGTGGCGAGCGCAGCGGCAGTCGTAGGGCAAGCCGCTCCGAACTTCACCGCCACGGACAGCAACGGCACTTCTGTCTCACTGGCAGACTACAAAGGGAAGTACGTGGTTCTGGAGTGGATGAATCCCGTTTGCCCCTTTACCCAAAAGCACTATCGCAGCGGCAACATGCAGGCCTTACAAAGCGAATACCGCGCAAAAGGCGTGGTGTGGTTGTCAGTCAACACCGCAGAGGCAGGAAGCTCTTCTTACCGTCCAGGTTCAGAGATGAACGCTTGGGAAACCGAGATGAAAGCAGCCCCATCCGCCTTGTTGATGGATTCAGACAGCAGCTTGGCCAAGCTTTATGGCGCTAAAACGACCCCTCACATGTTTGTGGTAAGCCCTGCCGGCATGGTGGTGTATGCGGGTGCTATTGATGACAAGCGCAGCACGAACATCGAGGACGTAAAAAACGCGAAAAACTTCGTGAAAACGGCTTTGGATGAAAGCTTGGCCGATAAGCCGGTCAGTATTTCTTCAACACAACCTTATGGTTGTTCCGTTAAATATCTGTGATGGTCTTCGCACAGCATTAGAAATACACGCACAACTCGACGGACGAGCTGCGCTTGCTTAGGCTGACGGCCTTTTTGATACCCGAGGGGAGCGCTATGGATAGGGATGCACTTGAACAGAACCAGATACCGATCTATTTCGTCGCGGTCATTGCCGCAGCAATCGGTGGGTTCATGGCGCCTGTCGCCGCTCAGGGGCTGAACGCTTTGGTGACTCCAACCATCGCCGTGCTGATGTACGCGATGTTCCTACAGATTCCCTTTCTTGATCTGCGCGAAGGGCTGAGCAACAAACGCTTCATGTCAGCCCTGCTGATCGCTAACTTCGTGTTGATTCCGCTGTTGGTTTGGGGGCTCACCCGAGGACTCACGGATCACCCGGCGATCCTTGTCGGTGCTCTCCTGGTATTGCTGACACCCTGCATCGACTACGTGGTGGTCTTTACGCATATTGGCAAGGGCGACTCTCGTGGAATCCTTGCGGCCACACCCATTTTACTGCTGCTTCAACTTGTACTGCTGCCTGTGTATCTGGCCTTCATGTTGGGTGGACAATCCGAAGTCGTGATTTCGATAGGCCCTTTTGTTGAAGCCTTTCTCGTGCTGATTGTCGCGCCGTTGTTGTTGGCCGTGGTTACAGCAGCGCTGGCCAAAAAGTCGACAATCGTCAGCGGTTGGAACGCCGTCTGGGCTTGGCTACCCGTCCCAGCAATGGCAGCGGTTCTGATCGCGGTGGTCGGTTCTCAAATTTCCTCGGTCATTCGCGATATCGACAAACTTGCTCCGGTCATCCCTGTGTATATCGGATTCATGATGATGGCACCGTTGGTGGGTGCTTTGGCTTCGAGAGCTTTCAAGCTGCCTGCCACAGCAGCCAGGGCGGTCACTTTCAGCTCGTCAACGCGTAACTCTTTGGTCGTTCTCCCACTGGCCTTGGCATTGCCTGAAGAAATTCGAGGCCTTGCGGCGGCTGCGGTAATCACCCAGACGCTAGTCGAGCTGGTTGGTGAGCTGATCTACATCCGCGCAATTCCGGCCCTCGTCTGGCGTGACAAATCGCAGGTTGCATCGATGAGTTAGTAAGTACATCAGCTGCGTGCATGTAGATTTGCACATAGCTACGAGCAGCAGGAACCCTTTGCAACTTCGGCAACCTTAGCTGCATCGGTACAACAACTTGGCTCGCAGCAGCCTGGGCTTGCCGCTCGGTCGCAGCACTCAGAATCATCAAACTGCGTGCTGCACACACCTGTCTCTGGCAAGACCAATTCAACTCGCTTGGCCGCATCCCAATCACCGGCTAGCGCCGCTACCACCGAACGCACCTGCTCATAGCCTGTCAGGAGCAGGAAAGTCGGGGCACGGCCATAGCTCTTCATTCCTACGATGAAAATCCCTTCATCAGGGTGAGCCAGCTCGACGGCACCATGTGGGCGAACAGTGCCGCAACTATGCTCATTCGGATCAATCAGCGGAGCAAGATGAATGGGGCTTTGAGTCGCTGAATCTAGCGCCAAGCGCAGTTCGGCAAGTAGTCCCAATTCAGGTCGGAAACCCGTTGCGACTACGACCTCATCCACCTTGGGAAGGGCTTGACCGCCCGCCTCAACAACGATGCCATCGTCAGTTGCAACAACCCTGTCGATGGCGATGCTGGTGAATAGCTCAATGGCCCCATCATTCAACAGCTGGCGAACCGTCTGCCCGAGTTTCCCTCGCTCCTCCAATTTGTCGTTTGCCCCTCCGCCCAATATGCGATCCAAAGAAGAGCCGCGAATCACCCAGAAAATCTTCGTGCCAGGCTCCTGGAGGGCAAGCCGGGCCAAGTCTTGCAAGACGTTGAACGCAGAGTGCCCACTGCCTATCACCATGACACGCCGATTTGCATACCGTTGGCGTTCCCTATGAAGCACTTCGGGAATGCCATAGGCGATACGTTCAGCCAAATCCCTCTCGCCCAACGCAGGAATACCATGTGCTCCCATCCAATTTGGCGAGCGGAAGGTGCCGGATGCATCTATGACAGCACTGGCGAGCACATCCTTTTCGCCCTCTGGAGTCCTGACCCGCAGCAAAAAGGATGCGGCTGTACGGTTCTTCATCTTCATGACATCCTGGCCGAACCGAGTCACCGCCAGGACTTCGGTGTTCAGGCATAGATACCTATTCACGGATGGCAGTGCTGCAAGTGGATATACGTAGTCATCCAGCAGTTCACGCCCTGTGGGATAAACGTCCTCAGCGGGCGCTTCCCATCCTTGGGCCGTGAGCAACGAGGCAGCCTGCTTGTCGATGTTGAACCCCCATGGAGAGAACATCCGCACGTGTGCCCAGTTTTCGATGCTTGCCCCTGCACTGGGCCCTGCCTCGAAGATCAAGGGAGTCCCCCCTCTCGCGATGAGATGGCAGGCAGCAGCCAACCCCACGGGGCCGGCGCCGATGATGGCGACAGGAAGTTTACTGTCCATGGCTGACTCCTCGCTTTAGTACGGCTGATTAGCAGGGATTAGATGCTCGACGATCACACAATCAAGCCACCGACCTTCAAGGCACGCATGTTTTTCGTACACACCCACCTCCCGAAACCCACACGAACGGCACAAGGCCAAACTGGCCGCATTAAACGTAAAGATGCGCGACAGCACCTTCCAAAAACCTCGGGTTTGGGCCTCATCCAGTAGAGCTTGAAGCAAAACTTTTCCTAGCCCCTGGCCTCGAACACTCCGATCCAGATAGATCGAAAAATCTGCGATACCGTCGTAGCAGGCGCGAGAACGATAGCTACTCAATCCTGCCCACGCGACCACTTCATCCGCATCGTTGACCACAACCAGGGTCGGAAGCGTTCAATCAAGGCGACGCGTTCAAGCATGTCATTTGGCCTACGCGGCGTTGTCTCGAATGTAGAGCTTCTCTCTTCAATACCCTGGTTGTAGATGCCCGCTATCGACGCAGCGTCTCTGACTTCAGCAAATCGAATGTGCATGCTTGAACCCATCAAGTTGGTAGTAACAACATTTCAGACAAAAAAAGGGGCTCCCGCCCTCATTTCACTACGGGCACCGACGGACAGCAGCCACTGGCTAGGCCACAGCGAATCTCAGTCGCTCGAGTGATCTGCTTCAGCAAGCTCAACGCGCCTTGCCGCGCTTCAGGTGACAACTGTTCGATCATTGCCCGCTCTTCAGCGATCAGGTCAGCGCGGATCTTCAGGTAAAGATCATGACCAGTTTCAGTAACCTCAACCTGCACTGCGCGACGATCCTCGCTGTCTTCCACCCGCGACACATAGCCCTTGCGTTCAAGCGTATCGACCACCCGGCTCGCGGTGCTTTTATCCAGAAACATCTCTTCTGCCAGCGCTTGCAGGCGGAGTCGGCCACTTTTAACCAAAGTCTCGATGGCATAACACTGCGTGACCGAAACGTCGTAGCAGCAGATGCGATCCCGGTCACGGAACTGATACACCCGGACGAGCTGATTCAAGGCTTCGTATAGATCTTCGGAATCCTGAGTCAGCTGGTCTTTTTTTCGCTTTGCCATGGCCATCACAAATTAGTTGTTAGATGCAACAATAATCCCGACTTTGGGAAACCGTCAACCATTCCTTCATTTTGGTTGACGACGCTGTACTGGCGCCGCTAATTTGTTGCAACTAACAACTAAAATAGGCTCGCACCTTGTGAGTTATCCAATCAGCAGTCAGGTCACAATCAATCGGGTTGGGCTGGTCTGGGCGATGGGCATCGCACAGATACTCGCGTGGAGTACAACGTACTACTTGCCCGCAGTCCTCGCGACGCCGATTGCACGAGAAATGGGTTGGTCGATTACAAGCACCGTGGCCGGACTTTCATGGGGTTTGTTGGTTGCAGGGGCTTGCTCTCCCTTGGTCGGGAGGCAGATAGATCGGCATGGCGGTCGTCCTGTCCTGGCAACCAGTTCGATATTGATGGCACTGGGGCTGCTGCTGATGGGTATGGCTGGTAACCTGGTCATCTATTACCTGGCCTGGACATTCATTGGTGTCGCCATGGCTGCCGGCCTGTATGACGCCGCTTTCTCGACTCTTGGGCGTCTATTTGGGGACAGCGCACGCACTTCGATGACCGGCCTCACTTTGTTGGGTGGGTTCGCCAGCACTTTGGGCTGGCCACTGATCGCCAGCCTGGAACATCAGATTGGCTGGAGATATAGCTGCGTCACATTAGCCTCAGCTCATCTGGTCATAGGATTACCGATTCATCTCTTGTTGATTCCAAGGAGTGAGAGCATTCCTAACAGTGCGGCAGCCCCCACACACGCCTCTTCCGTGGCCACCGCCCATCACACAAAATCAGGCAATCGCCTCTTTCTGCTATTGGCAGCACTATTGACACTCCAGTCGCTGGTGATCTCGTCAATCTCTGTCCATCTGCTTGATGTGCTGAAGCTGCTCGGCATCGCTACAGCCACCGCACTGGCCATCGGCATGATGATAGGGCCATCTCAAGTCGTAGCCCGGCTTGCAGAGTTCTCCCTTGGGCGAAACTTGCATCCGACCACATCTACCAAGGCAGCGATATTGCTAAGTGGGATAGGAATCGGGCTTCTGTTACCGGCTATTCCATGGCTGGCATTCATTGCGATGGCGCTATACGGCGCTGGAAATGGGATTCTGACTATTGCACGAGGGACACTACCATTGGCTCTTTTTGGGCAAGATGGCTACGGTACTCGCATGGGGTTATTGGCCCGCCCAATGCTGATCGCGCAGGCCGTAGGCCCTGTGGCAGCTGCTGTTATTCTGGACAAGCTCGGTTCAACACCTTTGCTCGTTGTGATGTGCACTCTAGCGACGGCAAGCCTCATCGCCAGCTTCGGTCTTCCTTCGAAATAGATGGTTTGGCCACGATCACATCAGTGGCCGGTATGGAAACTACTCACAACCATTGTCTGATTAATTGGTTAGGCGGCTCGCTGAATCATCAGTATCGATAAAATCTATCTCGTTACCCGACCTACCCAGGCCCCTCGGGGCAGGTCGAGGCCGGGCTGAACATGGTGTGGGTGAAAAGGCCTGCTTGGCTCGGAGCCCGGTATTCGATCTACATTCCCAGATCGACCTCAAGCCTGGCACCCTTCAAGCTGGGCGGCAATTTTCCGACCGGCATAGCCCGCAACAGCTTGTCTGCAAGATGCTCGGCGTGAGCGGAATAGATCGCGATCCGCCCTGACTCAACAGGCCTGTAAGGCACAACCGCGCCTACAGCGATTTGGGCAATTCTCAGAATATTCAGTACATCATCGCCAACGACGTCGCTGCCCAGGTACTCGACAGTTGTGCGAACCGGTGGCCGGGCGTTTATCCATAATTCGACCACCACCTGATGGAGGTCTATCGGGCCAAGGTGTTCCAGAGCAGCCTTCCACAGCAGCCCCTCCTGTGACATTTTCATACGGGTGCTGGTCATCTAAGGGGATTCAACGGTATGAGGCTCTTTCTGGATTGCGAGTTCACCCAACTCTCGGCGGCACCGAAGCTGATCTCGCTGGCGTTGGTCGTTGAGGACGGGCGCGAATTCTACGTCGAACTGCGGGATTTATGACAGGCCTAGGACTGCTGCGAACTCGTCATTGAGCAAGAGCCAGACAGTTGGTACCCCATGTCATACGAGGTATGCAGACTCACGGGAGCATGCTGGATTTTGGCATGTCAGCATTAATCGCTCGAAACCAGGAAGGGCGACACTGCGACTGAACGCAGCCTGCGCGTAGGATGAGAGATGTTACGAGGAGAACTACAGCCACGCCCACTACATCAGCCACGAAATTATCACACGAATAGATGAAAGGAATCCCGTTGGTGACGGAGTTTTGCCTCTGGCTGATTCGCTGGATTTTCTCTCACGTTGATCACCCCAAATCTCGTATAACCCACAAAAAAGTAGGATTAAATACTTGCTGTTTGATACCCAAAACGAGCCGGGGCCTACGGCCCCAAATTGGCGAGTAGGTTATAGAGGCCGAAGGGACAACTCTTGACGTTGTTAAAAGCTTGAAGGTGAGCTTAAAAAATCCGTCAGATCGAAGAGGTCACATCAAATAAGCAGTCGGCAAGCCAGCCTGATTCACAGAAGAAAAAAGGGGAGGCACAGGCAACGCTGCTTTTCTTTTGAGTTCAAAATATACATCTCCGTTTTTGAAAAACCGTTTCAAGGGTGAGCACTTTACATGGTCGCAAATACGACACAAATGTCGCCTGAATATAAATATCCTACATGCTCAACCGGTGCAGCCAACCAGCCAGTGCAATCAGTGCACGGAGATCACGACTTGGGCTGGAGTGTCTGCCCCCCCCTGGAGCGTGGCATCCAGTTAAGGCACTTATAGATGACTGGGACGCAAGCCTGTCAGCCGGCAGTCCTCGAACCACCGCTCCCGTCATGAGTCGAGCACAGTGTGCTTACCCATGCACCGCCGACCTGCTGTCCAAGCGCTCCGCAGTACGAGCAGGTTTTCGTCGAAAGTTGGATCGCTACGTCTACTGCGCCCCTGCAGTAGGCATCGCCCCCGTCATAGAAAAAATGCAGCCCTCCAAACTTGGATTTGATCTTCGCGACGGGTAAAGGGGTGACCTCTGAGTGTCGCTTCAGGCGATCTTGAAGAGTGTCACAAAGAGCAATCAGGATATTCTTCCAGCCAGGATCGCAATAAATCTCGTCAACTGCCGGGTCAGAGAACATGTGAGGGTAGCGTTCTCTCAACTCTTCAATGTCGATCTCAGGCAGGGCATCATTGTGCTGATTCATTGTGTCCAAGGTTCATCAGGGCTGAAGTCCACGGCATCAGTCTCACAATAAAAATGGCAAGCGGAGCGCGCCAGCCCACGACGGGGCAGAGACTTGAGGATGGAAGCCCGACAGTGTCAAAACCCGGATCCTCCGGGGTTTGATTTACGACAGCCGTCCCTCGACGCGGGGCAAGCCCTACAACAACGATACAAGGGTTACTGGAGGCGACTGGGCGTTGGGATATATCGGTCACCCGCTATACGCATGAACTCACGAAGGCTACGCCGTCCCACATCACGCCTAAACGTCGCAATCACGTACTTGGAGTTGACAGTGGTGAGTACCCAGAACCTACCTTCCTTCTTCACAGATTGAATATCCGACGTCCGGATCAGACGGCCATCCGCAAGTCGCTGATGTGGCCCAGGGCAAAGGTGACCAAAGACGACGCCGACTGCACTGCACGAGTGGATATGTACGTTCACGAGATAAGCGGTGATCAGGCCTTCGTAGTCTTGGTTCACAGCCCTAGCAATGCGAAGAAGGTCAAAGTCTGAGTAGCGCTTTACGTGCAAGTCGACCGCAACGGTATTGATCTCCGCCATGGCTACAGCCCCTGCAAAGCAGAAGGCACAGCGGTGGCTGAAGAACTGCGTCGGTACAACTCCTTCACCCCGGTCAGGGAGTCAACATCGAGGTCACGCTGATGCGTATTGACGTACAAATCACCACTCTCGACCTGCAGAACGCAGATCGGCACTTCCACCTGATTGAACCCCATGGACAAGGAGGTCAGCTTTTCCATTTTCCAGCTCGAACCTTTGTTCATCCAGGCTGGGGTGACGACCTGGACTTCCTGAATGACCATGCTTTCGTCTTGGGAGATCAGTAGCTCCACGAGGCGAGGCTCATCGCTGACCATCTCCTCATAAGCCATGAATCTTTCATCGTGCCGGCGCTTGAGACTGACGTGATACCAATGCGTTGCGAGAGATCGTGACACGGCGTGAAAGTGAGCGAGACCGTCCCCAAACATTCCCACCGGGCCAGCCTGGTCTTGCATGCTAATCCTGAACATCATGTATCTCGTTTGAAGCAGGCCCGCTCAGCGCACCTGCAATTAACATAAGCCGAATATTGTCTTCAGCGAGGCCTTCATCTCTCGTCCCTGACCCACCAGCACATAGATCGTGTTTCGCGTCTCGAACAGGCAAACGCCATCGAATGATTTGCATAGGGTCGAGCGCACCCACCCTCCAGGTGGGAACCGTCCGTGCCCGTCGTAGATGACGCAATGCGAGTACATGAACATCGGCTCAAGGCCTGTTGCACGAACTCGGGCAAGCGACTCAGCAGGTTCGTCCACGTGGAAGATGAGCCAATCTTCGACTGTGCAGTACGCCTTGCGGGGAAAGCGCTCTGCCACTAATGCCTCTATCTCGCCTTGGGATAGCGACGTACCAGCTGACGAAATCCAGCCTTCCTGCAGCAGCTCGTGCTCAGGAGAATTAGCCATAAATTGTTAGCCCTCACGACGACAACAAAAAACCAGGCGTTGCGCATCCACAAAATGGCAGGGCAACACGCCTTAAATCCCATGTAAATGATTATATGCATTTGTGTGGGATCTATCAAACGCGGCATACCGTCTCTTTTTTGGAGAGGTGGGCTGGATGTCCTTGCGTAAGGCGTATGCGGCAACGCTACAGTGGCTGAGGGTTCGACGTGGCTTATCGCAAGCAGACCTCCGACATCAGGCTGATCAAGCTCACATCAGCCGTTTGGAGGCAGCTACGACGTCAGCAACAATTGATCTCAGTGCTGACCTGGCTCAGGCGCTAGGCTTAACTCCCCTGTCGCTCCTCACTCTGGTGGCAGCTGCCGATGAAGGCAAGACCGCACGCTCAGTATTGAATGACACCTTAATAGAACTCATGCAGTTGGGAGTTCTTGACGCAGCGCTACCTGCCGAACCCCAAAAGATCACTACACCACAGAGAATCGCTGCCGCAGGAAGGCTCAAAGCGGTACGCGAACTCAAGGCAGCAGGCCTTTCCCAGGCTGAGATCTGCCGGCAGTTAGAGTTGCCCAAAAGCACTGTTGGGCGCCTTTGGCACATTGATGGTTGAGAAAGCCTGCTCACCTGCTACTGAATTTCGTTGTGCGGTTGCTTTTCGATACGTCCGGGTACGATTCGTTGTCACTAAGCAGTAGACCTGCTGCATTGCTCACTGAATCTGATCATTTACGTCCGACACATCGCTGCTGGAAGGCCGAGTCTTTCAATAACTAAAAAGTCCGCACATGGTCAGCGAGCCCAGCGTGGAGAAAGGAAACCTTCACTTCCTAGAGGGTGTCTATCTCACAACACCCGTAACACAAACACGCCGACCTCTTTTCGAGAGCGTGATAGGTCTCAGGCGCACACATACGCGGGAATTGGCCGTAGCCGAAGCGAGAACTCGTAGGCTTTGAAGAGAGCGAGGTCACTTCAAAAGTCACGGCAGCTATCAGCTCACCCGAGACATTAAGTGGTGCACCCATCGCCGAGTACAAACCAGAGCAACTTGTCCGAGGCAACCTGGCGATTCTCGGTGACGCTGCCCATGTTATCTGGCCTATGACAGGTCGAGGTCTTTTGACTGGAATGGAAGACGCGTCAATATTGGCACAGCTACTGGAAACCCGTAATCCAAAAGACTCGTTTGCATCAGTGCTGAGTAGTTACGAGCAAGCACGACTGCCCTTCATTTAGGGCCGGGTGATCCATTCTATGAGCATCAGTACAGGGTATCGCAGGCTTGCTGTAGTAGAGAGGAAGAGAATTGAACACGACAGGCCAGGCATTCCTCCCACTTCCCAATCGTAAAGAGCCTCACGCAAACGGAATGAATGGTTATCCCGTCACGCTCATGAATTCTTCTGCCCAAGTGATGTATTCATTCGGAGAGGTGTATCGGTGGGACAACTCCGAGGGAGTCAGATTGTCCTTGTCGGCAATCTCACGCTGTGCCCGTAAGCTATCGTAGGTTGCTTTGATCGCAGCAAAACAAGCAGCATGCCCGTTCACCACAATGCGCACGCCAAGTTGGCTGAGGCGTTGCTGGTCGCGCAATGCGGCATTGCCGTAGGTAACCAGCATCAGCGGTATCCGCAGACCCTCGGCAATCGCTTCGAGATGCTCGAAGTCCCGCACGCCAACCAAACAAATTCCATCAGCCCCCGCATCTTGATAGGCCCCAATACGCTTGATGACTTCGGTGAGCGGTTGCGCGCTGGCGTGGGTACGAGCGATCAGGGCCAATTCAGCATCTTGACGAGCTCGCTGAGCGGCTCGCAGTTTGCCGATGCCTTCCTCGATGCTAATAAGAGAAAAGGCTGGGCCTCCGAATGGAGCTGGCAGGAGAGTATCTTCCAAGGTCAATGCAGCAATGCCGACGCGCTCCAGCTCCGTTACGGTACGCATGACGTTAAGGGCGTTGCCGTACCCGTGATCGGCATCGGCAATCACTGGCAGCTGGGCGACCCGACCGATACGCCTTGCCTGCTCAACAAATTCGCTCAACGTGATCAGCGCGATATCGGGGGCACCGAGCACATGCAGCGAGGCAACCGAACCGCCAAGGATACCGACCTCAAAGCCGAGATCGGCAGCTATACGGGCTGACAGAGGATCGAAGACGGAGGCGGTTGTGAGTGACTTCTGGCCGGCAAGGAGGGCTCGGAAAATTTTGCGCAGTTCGTGAGGACTGGTTTTATGCATGGCAATCTCTGTAGTTTACATTGAGGTACGCCGTGCAACTACCTGGAGGGCAATGCGCTCGTCGTTGCGACGGCGGTGCAAACTGTCGGGCGAGTGCCAGGCCAAAGCGTGATCGCTATGGCCGGGCAACTGGTTCACTTAATGAAGCGCACCTGACTGTTGATCTTCTCGATCACCGCGCCTTTACGTTCGTTGAAGCGCAGTTTGTTTTGCTCGAACAAATTGTTGCCCTTGGTATCGATGGAGATGATCAGCGGGCCGAATTCGCGTACTCGGTTCACCCATAGAGTTTCCGGCATACCAAGGTCTTGCCATTCCGCTCGAACAATTTCCTCGACCTGAGTCGCCGCCAGTACCGCGCAGCCGCCGGGGAAAACAGCATGCACCGCTTTGTTCTCCAGGCAGCCTGTGGTCGTTTCCGGCCCCATCCCGCCCTTACCAACGATCAACTTTACGCCGGTTTGCTCAATAAACTCTTTCTCGAACTTTTCCATCCGCATGCTGGTGGTCGGGCCGATGGAGACCATCTCGAAACTGCCATCGTCTTTTTTGCGAACAATTGGCCCCGCGTGGAAGATCGCCCCACCACGCAGATCTACCGGCAACTCGCGCTTGAGCTCGATCAAGCGGCGGTGCGCGACGTCACGGCAGGTCACCAACTGGCCGGTCAGGTAAACCACGTCACCAACGTTCAGGTCAGCCAGATCCTCGTCCTTGATTGGCGTATTCAGTATCTTCTTCACAGAACTACTCCTTCATGGGAGAGGATGTCGTAGGACAAGTCGGCGTTGATTCGGATCTTGCCGCGACGGTGGGCCCAACACCCAGTGGATACGGCCACACCGATGGTCGAAGGGTGGCGCGCCGAAGACTCGATGTTTACCCCCATTACGCTACTGTTGCCGGTCAAACCCTGCGGGCCAATACCGATTTCATTGAGGCCATCCTCCAGCAGCTTCTCCATCATCGCAGCGCTTTCGTTCGGATGGCTGGAGTCCACTGGACGCAGGATCGCCAGCTTAGATAGACGCGCGGCGGTTTCCACCGAGGTGGACACGCCCACGCCGACCAACAGTGGTGGGCAAGCATTGATACCCCGCGAGGTGATCACATCGAAGACGAACTCGGTCACGCCTTCATAGCCTTGGCCGGGCATCAGAACCTTGGCCGAGCCTGGCAGAGTGCAACCGCCGCCAGCCATGTACACATCAATGATCGCGTGGTCGGCGTCAGGAATGATTTGCCAGTCCAGCCATGGAATCTTCGAACCAGTATTGGTACCGGTGTTTTTCTCGATAAAGGTCTCCACGGCGTTGTGACGCAGTGGGCCCTTAATAGTCGCCTCCTTTGTCGCATTCTCCAGGATGCCCTCCAGGTCACTCAGTAGTGGGAACTGGGCTCCAGCAGAGATGAAATACTGAATCACACCAGTGTCCTGGCAGCTGGGACGATTCAGCTTGTCGGCGTACTCCTGGTTGTCAGCCATCGAGTCGTAGACAGCAATGGCCAACGGATTAGTTTCCGCTGCCCGCAACTTCGCAGTCTTCTCCTTCACGTCCTTTGGCAAGCGCTTGCCGATGTACGCGGTGAACTTCGCCATCACGTCGGTTAGTGATTCAACAGCTGCTTCTTTATCCACGATTACTCTCCTAACTGCATCACAAGGCTGATTTGACCGGACTAGACATATTGAGCGGCGATGCTTCCTGTACCTGGTTTTGCTCAGGCACGATTCCGCCGTCTAATACGAAGTCCACTCTTTTCTTATCGAGAGCACCAACCCACTTGGCGATTGCCATGGTGCCGACTGCGTTACCGATGGTGTTGGTGATGGCCCGTGCTTCGGACATGAAGCGGTCGACGCCCAGCAGGAGCACCATGCCGGCTACCGGAATGTTGTCCATCGTTGCCAGAGTGGCAGCCAACGTGATGAAACCCGAGCCTGTCACGCCCGCCGAGCCCTTGGAGGTCAGTAACAGGACGCCCAGAACGATCAACTGATCCATTAAAGTCAATGGGGTGTTTGTAGCCTGAGCAATGAAAATGGCCGCCATGGTGTAGTAGATGCACTGACCATCAGGGTTGAAGGTCAAGCCGGACGGGATAACCAGGCCTACTACCGGCTTGGATACACCAACTCTCTCAAGCTTGGTCATCAACTGCGGTACCACCGACTCCGAGGAACTGGTGCCCAGTACGGTGAACAGCTCTTCCTTTATGTACTTGAGAAACTTCCAAAGACTAAAGCCCGACAAGCGCGAGATGAAACCGAGAATGATCACCACGAACAGGAAGCAGGTGATGTACATGGTCGCCATCAGTTTACCGAGCGAAACGATGGAGCCTAGACCGTACTTGCCGACAGTGAAGGCCATCGCGCCACATGCAGCCAACGGAGCGACTCGCATGATCATGCCGACGATGTGGAACATGCCGTGGGAAAAGGCTTCAAGCACATCGACTACGGGTTTACCGCGTGGGCCAAGATGGGACAGCGCGATGCCGAAGAGGGTTGAGAAAAGCAGGATCGGCAGAATCTGGTTCTTCGCGAAGGCGTCAGTAATGCTGGCCGGGATCACACTCATCAGGAAGTCGGTGAATCCGCCCGAGTTGCTTGCAGCGGAGGTGTAGGTAGAAATGCTCGCAATGTCGAGTGTGGAAGGATCGACGTTCATTCCCTCGCCAGGCTTCACGAGATTCACCACAATTAGGCCCAGCACCAGCGCGAAGGTGGACAGAATTTCAAAGTAGATAAGGGCCCGTACCCCGACTCTACCGAGCTCTTTCATGTTCTCCATTTTGGCGATGCCGAGCACCACCGTGGCAAAAATGATCGGTGCGAACACCATCTTGATGAGTTTGATGAAGGCGTCGCCCAAGGGTTTGAGGTCGATGCCGATCTGGGGCCAAAAAACACCGAGCAGGATGCCGACGGTAACGCCGATCAAAACCTGGACGTAGAGCTTCCCAAGGTATCGCATAGCCATTTATCTCCGCTTTATTTTTGTGAGTCGGATTTTTTATTGGCATCTGCGGGCTCTATCCATAGCTAGGAACGGCTACGTGGCAGTAGAGAGCGCAGGTGTGTCATAGGTAATCACCCCTATAAATTAATGGTTTTTTCAAAAAGGTGTAATACACTGAAATTAACTACATTGTTTACTTTGAGTTAATTATGAGTCCTATATCGGAGCTGGCTTTTTTCACTCTGCTTATGAGGGTCGGAAGCCTGGCAGCTGCTGCCCGCGAGATGAACCTGACACCACCAGCTGTCTCCAAACGGCTCAACCTTCTGGAAAGCCGGCTCGGGGTTCGATTGCTCAATCGCACCACTCGTAGCATTAGCCTTACAGCGGAGGGCGAACTCTATTTGATGAGCGCTCAACGGATCCTCGACGAAATTAACGAAATGGAACGCCAGGTTTCCAGCAGCCGTGCCGAACCGAAAGGCCTGCTGCGCGTGAATGCGCCTTTGGGCTTTGGCCGTACCCATGTTGGGCCTGCAATCTCGTCATTCGCTAAGCGCTATCGCGATATCGAAGTGCAGCTGCACCTAACCGACCGCCCGATCAACCTGCCGGATGACGCTATTGACGTCGCCATTCGCTTTGGTGAACTTCCCGACTCGCGATTGATTGCCCGCAAGATTGCAACGAATCGGCGGCGACTGTGCGCTACCCCGGCTTATTTGGAGGCCTTTGGTTATCCGGAAAAGCCTAAAGACTTGGCGCAGCACTCATGCATTGTGTTGCGCCAGAATGACGCGGCGTTTGGTAGTTGGCGGTTCAACCGTGGCAAGTTGACCGAAACAGTCAAGGTCGGGGGAAGCCTTAGCACCAATGATGGTGAGGTGGCACTCAAGTGGGCTCTTGACAGTCATGGCATTCTGATGCGCGCTGAGTGGAACCTCGCGGGACACTTGCGCTCTGGGCGTTTGGTGGAGGTGCTGAGTGATTACGAAACTCCGTCTGCAGATATCTATGCGGTGTACCTGGAGCGGCTCAATCTATCTGCTAAAGTGTCGTTCTTTATCGAGCACCTGCGCGAGTTTTTTCAGAGCAAGTCTGACAGTTCAGAGGCATGGCCATAGAGCCATCTTTTGTAATGGTCAGGCGGTGGATTATGGGCGGGGTCTCAATCCTAGCCTGCTGTCAGCACCATAGACATTTAACGATTGTGCTGAAGCAATCAGAAAGATTCGTTGTGCCATAACCCAATAAAAGATGCCTTCAGATTGGTGTTAATTCTCAAGAGATCTATTGCACCTTCAACTTTAGTAGACATTATTACCCGCGACCGGGGCGCGCAGGCCTATACCGAGTTTCATTCGTCGATTGGAAATAACCAGAGCAAGCGGAGCGCGCAGGCCAGAAAGGCCGGAGGCGCGAGGATGGAAGCCCAAAGGGCCATGACTTGGCGTTAGCCATGGCATGGTTTACGACAGCCGACCCGATAGGGCGCGCCATAAACCGCGATTTGCTTAGATTGCAGGATTGCTGATGTTCTGCAGACTTATGTATTCCAATATTTTTGGACTGTGCTTCTGGCAATGCCTAGCTTTTCAGCGATTGTTTTTCTGTCGAAACCTTGCGCTTTCAAGGTTCGAATGTAATCAGCATTAAGCGGCTGCTTAGGCTTACCCTGGGAGCGCTTGATGAGCTTTCCATCACTGAATTGCTCCTCTACCAACTGCCACCCTCCGGACATCTCGAATTCCCTGATTTGCAAGGCAGTACGTTGCAAAACCTCCGAAGGGAGTTCCTCACCTTGGGCCGCTATGGCTAGGGTGACCATGGTCAGCAGATCGAGACCGAGGTGGTCAGCGATTTCATCGAGCTTCTCCAACGTCGGATTCGCTCGTGCCTGCTCCAGCATACCGACATACGTCCTATGGGTTGCCCCTGCCAGTTCGTCGTAGTTCAGCCCCTGGTGGGCTCGAGCTCCGCGCAATGCCCCTGCCAGCGCTTCTTTCAGATGCATGAGTCGGATCCTCAAAAGCGAGGATAGAGCCATGCGATGTGCATTCCGATAAACAGAGCATATTGATATTATCGTGGCACACAGCCAAATTGCATGTCTCTGCTCGGGCACTGCTAGGTCGGGTTTGCCTGATGGGGGTGGAGCACAGGAGGGCTTTAGTGTTTGTGGGCGCGGAGACAGAGCGACGCCTCTGTTCACATCGAAGACTAAGGAGCGGAAGCGATAAGCGAGTTGGATGAACTAAGACTCGGAGCTGTGTTTCCTGAGTGTTTCAGCACCGACAGCAAAAGCCCGATGTGATTTAGGCGACTCTGAGTGCCCTGCGCATTCATGTTGCCTGCAGTAATGCACGGAGTAATTTTTCTAATAGGAGATTTAGAAAATATGTTTGTAGATTGTCTAAAAATGTCTGGAAACCTTGAAGATATTCGTGTCTTCAAGCAAAACAGTGACGATATTGAAGTTATTATGAAGATTGACGGCGTCGTAATTCCTAACATAATCGTCCCTATTTCCCTTTTCGAGGAGATTGAGAAAGGACGGCACTGGGAGTTTTATGGCATCTTCAAAAAGTCAAAGGATAAAGTGAAGAACAAAGGGATAATTTACGCGATTAAGCCAGCTGGCGGCAGTATCAAGTCCGTAACAAAACTCCGCTTCACTGTGCCGGGAATGATGGCCTTCGGTGCAATCCTCGCTTATGCACTTACTTATATTCTCACCTGGGCTGTAGCCATCATGCCGATGGCCGCTAAAGCCGATAATATTCCCGAAGCATTCGGACATATACACGACTTGGCTTTGCTCGTTGCGATGCTTCCTGTCCTGTTCTTCTTGAGTTGCGCCGTGAATTTCATACGTAAAACTGGGAATCTCGAAGCGTGGCCTGCTACTGCGCCAAGTGTCGTCATTGAGCGATTCAGTAAACTCCATAAATAATGCAGCATGTGGCGCATAGGTGCCACTTGTATGTGCTTCAAGGACGCGTTGGTTTGCCCTCCACCCCATCTGCAGCGCCAGTAGTGGGTGCGAGCGGAGCGCGCAAGCCGGCACGGCTGAAGGCGTGAGGATGAAAGCCCGGAGGGCCGAGACGTGGCTTGCTGCGGGTCGGTTCACGACAGCCCTCCGCCAATGGCGGCACGCTACTACCGCAGCCCAGCTTCAACCGACCTGAAAGAGACTGAAATGACCCACGATGAACTCCGAAAGCTTGAGCGCACTAGGCGGAGAGCGCTTTGGAAGATTGCCAGATTCCTTCCAGGTGACCCTGAGGCAGCCGATGCCTTGGCCATCCTCAATGATCTCGACGACCAGGAGCGAAGCGGCACGCCCTCAACCGCTGAGCCACTCGAGCTCGATGAGGTTCGTGACTTTGTCTCAGTGCAGCATCACCACTGCGGCATCGACATCATCTTGGAGCGCGATATCCCCCAACCCTGGAGAGAACGCTTCCTTCAGGCAAGTATCGGATCAACCAGAATTCCTGATGGGCCTTACGCCACGGACTGGGATAAATTCCTGGTCAGGTGGGAAGCAGAGATGCGGCACCTGGAGCAGCATAGAGCCGCGAGACACAAACCTAGAACAGATTGAGGGGGCGATGGGCATGGCAGAAGACGACGATGACACTGTGTATTGCGACATTCAGATGCCATTGGCCCAAGGAAGAGAGCTGCTGGAGCTAGTGAACGCGTTGCGAGAATCGAAAGCCCATCCACGTCTCGACAGAGTCTTCGAACACATGCAGTACGAGCTCAGTACGTCCATCGATATCGTGGATAACCCACCAACGTGGGGGCCTTGGTGCCAGTGAGCCGAACTACGCCGCTTACAACCCCAGATCAGCCTCAACCTTCATACCGCGAAGCTTTCTAGGAAGGGCATTCGGCGGGCACCACTCAAGTGCTTTGGAGATGCACAGATGCCAGATCTCAACCTGGACATAAAGGACATCATCAGCCGTGTCCAGAGGCATCAACCCACGCGGCTTCAGCACCTGCTTAAGAACGTTGATGACGCTCCGAGGGTAACGACCGCGCCCTTGAGCATCTGAAACTGCCGCGTACCGGAAGCGACCGGCATCGCGATAGCCGTCAGCGACGATTTTCAGCCGTTTTCGTAGTTCCTTTTTGCTCATCCTAGGCGCGACTGTCCACCAGATGAGTTCCACCTCTTCCAGATCCATTCCCTCTGGTGGGATGTCACCGTAATCTTCGTACTGCTCAAGCGGAACCGGACGAGCCTTTCTGTTTTGTAGAGACGTCAAAGTGTTGCGTCCCAGGCATCCATCGCCTCACCCACAGTCGCGTACCAGCCGAGCTCACTGTTTTGTAGGGCGCAAGCGACCTGCCTGTTTGTATTGCCGTCGACCCAAGGCGGAAGACTCTCCGTCCCCTCAGAGAACAAGCTGGCTGCCGCGACAGCGAATCGACCTGTGCCGACGCACTGGAGGCACGTGTAGCGCACAGCAGCACCGCTGAGTAGCCGCCGCCAAGCCACGACCTCGATACAGTCCAGGGCTCTTTCTAGAGCCTCTACGATAGGACTCGCTCCCTGATCTGCCACGGAAGTGAATTCCAGGCCAGGCGCTCTTGGCTTGTGGACAAGATGCTTCAACTGCTCACGTGCGGCGATTATCTGGTCGCGGAGCTCTTCGGGGTCGATAGACACGCCACCCCGGTCAGTCACCGAGAGGGTCTTCAAGGAGTTCGCCGCCAGGATGAACTCGCGTTCACTTGCTTTTTCACACTCAGAGCGCAGGTCGGGGTTGATAAAGCGCCACAGCTTTGAGAGGAGATTCAATAGGATCATCTGTTGTCTCGATCTCACAGAAATAGTGAGTTAGAGGATCGTAGTAACCGGGGGAAATACTTGGAGCTATTGATCAGGCTGTCGTTGTCCGCTTGCAATTTCCTGCTCCAATACATCGACCATGTTATGTAGCTGCTGATTTTCAAGGCGCAGCTCGTTGATTTTATGAAGCAGTATCTGATTCTCTTCCTTGTAGTAATCACGTGCCGCTGCTGTCTGCTTGATCGTCCTAGCGTGCGAAGCGTTGTCAGCCCTCGCATCTTGAAGCTGAGTAAACCAGTAGATGATTTCTAGCCTGCTTCGCTCCAACTGCTCCTCGGGGGAGCCAGATGCTGCTTTTGCTGCAGCGTGGTCTTTCTTCTGCTGGGCACGCTTCGCCTTGATCTCTTCGATTCGCGCTTTCGGCCATTGGCGGAAGTAGAGAGTGTTCCGATGCACGCCTGCTATCTTGGCCAGATGGGTTATGGTGGCCGGAATTGACGGATCCTTTGATATTTTTTCCAGCGCTGCATCAATCGCCCGACTGCCCGCCTCAAAGTTTTCCTCATTCTTGGAGTCATAGGCGTTGCTCACACTGACATCTCGATGCCAAGTTGAAGGAGCACCCCTTTGGCCTCTGAAATTGCGAGCTTCATTTGTTCGATGGACAAGGGAACGTCATCTGAGTCACGCAGCTCCGCATAAATAGCGGCAGAATCTGTCTCATACTTCCTGAGTGCCAAGGTATTTTGGACATAGATTTCCTGCCACTTTGGCGCATTAGCTTCAGTTACCACGGCGTTCTTGCACCGGTTAGGGTTACAGCGCAGTGAACCGATGCAAGGGATTGAGGGATCGTCCAATTCCGTTGCGTTGCCATAGCAATATCCTTGGCCCACATTGATTACCGCGAAATTCAGCTCAGCCATTCGCTCAAAGATTTCTTTGTTCGAATAGCCGGCCTCGAGATAACCCTTGAAATAGCTTTCAAGCCGAGCACGATGCGCGGGAGCGTTTTCGCCTGCATAACCCCCGGTGGGATTCAAGGAATTCATGATGAATTCCGTCTCGGCATCCACTCGACCAGGGGCATCTGGGCCACCACCTGACGTAAGAGCCTCACCAATACCGCCATAGTCCATCGTGACGGTGCCTAACTGATTCCAGCGCACATCTTGGCCGATGGTGCTGGCATGGTGACCAAAGTGTTTGAGCTGATAGGACATGAACGGCAGGCCCACGGCAGCCCTGAGCATCTGGTTCGCCAACGAATGTCTGAGCGTGTATGGCGATACTTCGATCTCGTCATACTCTTCGACGGTCAAGGTTTTAGCCAAGAATGCGCAAAGCTGATGACCTAGCCCAGACCCGCTCAGCGAGTTCGCCTCATGCTGCATGCCCGGCTTGATGGTATTCATGTTCGATAAGAGGTAAGGGTGCTGCTTGAACCGGTTCAAGATCTGCAGTGCCTTTACCGCGTCCTTGACGATTGGAATTGCAACCCACATATCGTCGAAGAGTTTCCTGATGCCCTCTCGATTTTTGATGACCCTACTGGTGATGAGATCGCGTCCAAATTCGTCGACCGTCAGGCAGTCATCAATCAAGCAGCCGGAAAGCTCGGACGGCCTCATACCGGTGTACTGACCGATGATGTAGCTTGCGCTGTTGCTGATGTGTGTCAGGTACTCATACAGGTCGTTGTCCATCGGGGCGCGAGTCAGTTTACACAGCGCTTCTTTGTCCTTGAGCATGCCAAGGTTTTGAGGCGACCAAAAAACAGGCTCTAGGTTATATAAGTAAGGCTCCACTTCGAGTCCTGTATAGCCGCGCGAGGTCAGGCGTATCGCCACATAAATGTCGTAATTTCTCCGCGTGATCTTGGCGTTCTTAGCCTGGTCATAGCCCATCATATCGAGCCGGCTCAGCGTATCCTGATCCGAGATGTCCTCTTTCAGCGCTTTAAGGAAATCTACAACTGCGAAAGACCCTTCTCGGGAACTCTTCTCGAAAATGTTGTTGCTGAACCATTTGCTCCTGGTGCGGGTTTGTTTATTTTTGATTCTGTTTTGCTTCCACCCAAGATTCTCCAGGTCGACGTACACCAACGGCCTGGGAAAAAGATTTTCGACAAGGAAGTGAGACCTAAGAACCTGGAAACCATTGAGCATCACTCCCCGGAATGCTCGGTCGAAGACTTCAGCCTCAGTCCGGTAATCGTGTTCGGTAAAGTCTGCGAGGCTGAAATGCGATCCTTCGAAGAAGCGATCCCCATGCTCCACTCGCTTGCGTGCGCACATCTGATTGATAAACGGGATCACAGACTTGAAGATATCCAGCACGGTATGGGGTTTGTAGCTTCTAGGCTTCTTGGTATGGCGAAGAGCTCCAGGGATCTCCAGCACGCAAAGGATAGCGATCTTCAGTTCGAAAAGAATTGTGCTGTTCAGGCTCTCATAGATTCCGAAATCGATCCGGGATTTTGAGCCCTGTATGTCCCTTGCCAAGACATGTGATTCACCGTTGAAGTCCCAGATCGTATTCTTCACGAGGCTCAACTTGCTGGCAGGAAGGTTCATCAGTGCCGCGAACAACCCAAGAGCGTTCACTCCATCGTTGGAATGAGCGGTAGCCACAATGAGCTCATTGCCTAAATAGCCCAAGAACCGCTCACGCACCGCTTTGATTTTGTAAATGAGCGTATCGAATCCAAGGATCACAGGGACACGGCCTCAATCATAGGGTTAGTGACGATGTGCTCTGCCAATCGGCGCGCCTCCTCCAGCTGTTCCGCCGTGAACCCATGCTCGGAAGGCGTGAGGATGCTGTTCAGTACCTCCAGGTTTTCACGGATGACAGTGCCGTATGGTGTTTCTGCGACATTGCTGGTGGACATAATCGAAATGTAGTCCCACTGCATCGCAAATAGGTCTGGCAGGTTGGATACGGTGATGATGGAGTTGCTGCATGACAAGCACTTGTTCAGCAGCGAGCACTTACTGCCTTTTTTGTAGCTCGGCAGCTTTGTGATTTCGTCAGGAGGATTTAGGGCGTCCCTGCAACTGACCAAGCCTGTCTTAATGGTCACCGGTGACGAACTTGTACCTGGGGTACTTGGCTTGTGCTTGGTCGCCGATTTAGCATCCTGGATGATCGTACCTTTGTGAATCTTGGTAAGAGCTTTGGAGTTGACCTCTCGAGCCGTCTTGTTGAATTCCAACTTATCGAGATAATTGATAGTGGTTTTGTGGGATGCGTGACCAAGAATCACTTGGATTTCCCTGATTGAGACGCCCTGCTCAACAAGATCCGCCACAAGACTGGGCCGGAGTCGAGAAGCCGAGATATTCAGATCCTCACCTCCCTCAGTTTTGAGGTTGTGATCCCTGGCAAACTGGTTCATCACATTGTTGATAAGTGTGGAGTTTTCGAACGACTTCACCTTCCTGAGTTCGCTTTGCTTCTGGGACTCGTAAATGAACAGTCTTTCTTTGACAGCGCCTTCGGCGAGTTCTCGAATGTGGCGAGTCAGATGAACGACCTCGCTGAAGATCTTCCTGACCTCAATGCTTTGTGCCCGCGTGAGCCACGTCCAGTCCGCGTACATGAGATCAAGGTGAAGAACCTTTCCTCCACCTGACCGCTCTTTCCAGTAACGAAGATAAGGGCGTTGAGTCAGTTCGTGGCTTTCGACGAAGTCATCAACATCCAGGCTTTTGAGGGAGTCAGCGTTGAGTCCTGTAACCTGTGCCAGCCGAGTGATATAAGGGGCAATCGTCCTGGATTTTACCTGATACATTACCCCCCATCTTGCATACGTCTCAGTAACCCCTAGGCCGCCGATCCTCACTAATCGTGTGAAACCCTGTTCGTACTTGTTCTCCGAATCAGCTGACCACTCGCTGATCGGTCTGCAGTTGAGCTTGTTCTCGAAGATCCAACGAGCGTTTTCCAAGGTGGCCATCCCTTTGACAAGGTGCCCATTCTCGTCCAACGGATCACTGCCTCCATGGAACGAGACGTAGTCCTTCGCCAGCTCATTGGCCTGTTGCCTCTCCATATCACAGGCTTGCTGGATCGCCGTTCTCGCAAACTTAGGGTAAGGGCGATACATATCAGTTTCCCGACCGGTGTCGAACCCCTGCACATCAATAAAAGATGTAAGGCCAAAGCCTCGAATCTTCACTGTGCGCTTTAACATTGAACGGACTGCCGACAAAACCCCATTAGCATAATTCGACGTTAGAGTGCCCGATTCCATTTGGTCTACAAGGTACTTCCTGAGTCGCGTTAAGTAGTGGGCCGTGACATATTCACGAGGATCCTCACCTCCCTCGAATCCTACCTCGGTCAAATGCATGGCCATCTGCCGGAAGGCGTCACTGTAGTTTTGCTGGCCGGATGAGGATTTCGACTTCATCGACGCGGCGGCGAACATATGCAGGAGCTTGTTGAAGGGCCGACCGGAGTTTCCCGCCAGATCTCCGAACTTCGAAAGTGCGACGAGCCTGAGCTCAGAGAGTGACTTAGTAACAGAGTCTTTTGGCATTGCTACTTGTTTTTTCTGCCCGCCTGCGTATTTCGCTCATCGTGACCGGTCATTTCGCTAACAACGTGACCGGTTTCTCCACCCGATTGCGCGGGGTCTAAATTCTAACCGCATCGGTCACGATGCCGCTTCTTCTTCCGTCTTTT